>FUFK010044489.1_pt1 | contig 66778 bp, 51 predicted proteins | sample 1021851 | NCBI WGS metagenome assembly FUFK01 (sample SAMEA51879418, study PRJEB19060) | metagenome | reverse complement strand
CTGCTGCTCGTCTTGCTTGTGCGTTATTACGAGAGGCAGGAATGGAAGCTGTTGTGTCCAAAGGCCCTGGTCTAGTTGCAGGAGATGTTCCGGTACATATTGCTGAAACGTTAGCAAAGTGGATCTAATTGTTGTTATCCCCCTTTCAATTTACTAACACAATGCTCTCACAGTCTATGGTCTTGGGGCCTAGGGGGTGGATTGCCGTTGGCGCATGGCTCTCTCTTATTCTGGTTCCAGTTTTCCATTACTATTGGAAGAGATGGGATAGACCTAGTAAGGCCGCTCAAGAAGAAATGGCTCGAAGGAAGCATGAACTAGAGGTAAAAAGAGCCTTTGAATTAGAAGACATGAAACTTCGAGCAGAAGAAGCTGCTCAAGCAAAATTGGAAATCGAGCAACGAAAGCGAACAGCGCCGCAACAGGTAGATTCCAAAGTTTTACAGGATGCTTGGGGACAGTTGGGAATTGAATTAAGTGAAAAACCAGTGAGTGAACTAGATAGAGTAGATATTCCAAAAATCAAAGAGATGCTTGAGTCATTACCTGAAGTGGAAGAAGAATTTGTCACTCCGGAAACTGGCCCAATATTAGTAGAACTTCCAAAAAACACACCAATTGATGAAGAACCTGAACAGGTTGTAGATGAATTAGAACCAGCACCAGATCTGGAATCTTGGAATGAAACAGATTGGTGAATCTATGTCCCCTTATTCTCTTGAACGGCTTTTTCGTGAATCAATCAGATTCACTATTGTGGGTGCGTTTAACACCTCAATCTGTTTTATTTTGTACAAGATTTTTGTTTTTCTAGATCCTTGGCCCACTTACACTCTTGGCTTTGCTTTTTTCTTATCAGAAGGATTGAGTTGTATAGTTGCACATTATTTGCACCGAAGAATTACTTTCCGTTCATCAAGTCCTTATGCTCGAAGTCTAACACTTACTCTGATTATCTATGCTACATCAATTGCAATAGCAAGCTCCTTCCATCATATGATTGCCGAGGTTTGGGATGGCGGGAATTTCGATCCGTTTATTGTTGAGCATGTTTCGTGGTTCTTCAATACAGCATTGGTGGGAGTAATTGCTTTCCTTGCACTTCGCTTTGTAGCGTTTCCGCCAAGTGATGATGTACTGGATGAAAGTGAGTAATCACTCGTCTTCTTCTCGAATTCCACGCATCCAAGCGGCTGCAGCTAGTCCACCAAGACCAACAATTGCTCCAAATCCAGGAGTTTCTTCCATATCGTCATCTCCACCAGTAATGGCTTCTGCTTCAGTTTGATTCAGAATTGGGAACAATACTGTACTGTTGTAGCTAGATGGTTTTTCAGTGTCAGAATTACAGTTCGCTTCTTGAGGAGGAGTTGTATCACTGTGACATGGATGAGTGTAATATAATCTGAATTCAGCAGGCTGTCCTTGGAATATTCCAAAAGATCCATCGGTTCCCTGTCCTGCCCAGGTAATTTTGATTCCAGGATTATCATCAGTTCTGTTCCACGGAACCAAATCAGGAGTGACAGGAATATCCCAATCTATCATTATTCCATCACCTTCTCCAGCGTTGAATTCTTGAGTGACTGCTGCTACTGATCCTCGCATGAGGCTGACATTCAAATTTTCACATTGTCCCTGACAATTTGCATCCCCAGTGATATCCAAAACAAGATGTACTCGGATAACTTCTCCTTCTTTCAGAAGTATATTTTCGTTCAAGATTGGATCCATTCTACAATGCCAATCAACCTGAACAACGCTACTCCCAGAGCCACTCTTTTCACCATATCCTGTATTGGAATTATCAGCATCAGTATTATTGAAATGACCCCAACACGGTTCTGCATTTGGCCTTCCAAATAAATGGAATGTATTGTTTTCAGCAGTGGGTTGTTCAGCATTCGGAGCAGCTTGTGTCATTGTTACATCGCCACCTGCGGTTACTGTGGAAGATGTGANCATAAGCAAGGCTAGGCAGAGTGCAAGGGGAACGAGAGTCGTTCGACGCATGTTAATTCGTAAACCCCGTTTGGTTTGAGACTTTCTTTTATTTGTTAGTCAAATCGTTGGAATCCGAAGCGACTACCACTTTCGCCACGTCTAGCGATGTTAAGTGCTTCACCCAACATATCTGCAGAAACATTGGCTTGTTTCAGATGTTCTGAACCAACTCCGGTAATAATCGCCATTACCTTGATTGTATCACCAAAGGCGGGATCTTGTCTTGCTCCAAAAATGACATGTGCATCTCCAGAGAGACGACTAGTCATGAGATCACAGACTTGATTTGCTTGTTCAAGAGTCATGTAGGGCCCACCGGTAACGTGAATTAGAGCACCAGTTGCACCTTCAATGTCAATATCCAACAGAGGATGATTAAGAGATTCGTGAACAACTTCTTCCGGACCTCTGTCACTTTCTCCATAGAGCATCATTGTAACTCCTCCATTTTTCATGATGGTTCTAACATCTGCAAAGTCGAGATTGATAAGACTTGGAAGGGTGATAGTCTCAACAATTCCCTTGACAATTTCAGCGATTAATTGATCCATAATACTGAATGCTTCATCAAGAGGAAGATTTGGAACATAATGTAGAAGTCTATTGTTATCCAGTACAAGTACGGCATCTGCTTCATTTCTTAAATTAGCAAGACCTTCTAGAGCTCTTTGCATTCGTTGTCTACGCTCAACAGCGAATGGAGTCGTTACGATTGCAACGACTAATGCCCCCGCCCTCTTTGCTTCTTCTGCGACTACTGGGGCAATACCAGTACCTGTTCCACCACCTAGTCCTGCTGTGATGAATACAAGATCTGCTCCTTGAACGATTTTACTGATGACATCTCGACCAGCCTCAGCACATCTTCGCCCTGTTTCAGGCATTCCTCCAGCACCGAGCCCTCTAGTGATGTGTCTTCCCACCAGTAATTTTTGCATTGCTCGAGTATGATCTAGATGTTGCTTGTCTGTATTGATTGCAATAGTAACTGCACCTTCAACTCCAAGATGGACAATTCGATTCATTGTGTTGTTACCTGAACCTCCACATCCACAAATCAAAATTCGAGGATTTGGGACTCCAAATCCTGCTAATTCTTCGTCAATAAGAGCAGTAGGAAGAGGAGACCCAACGCCGATACCCATGTCTTCTTTGATAGCATCGATGACGTCACCAAAAGGCGCATTAGCAGTAGTATCCATGTTGATCCCCATCCGGAGAACTCTGTCTCCGGAATGAGTTACGACTTGGAACCCTACTTGAAGGTGGGGGGTTCGGAATGAGCAAAAAGTTAGTTTTTGAAACTATTTTTTTTCACCCAATTTGTCGGAAACGGATATGAAGGCGAGCCGACTCGGTGCGATTACCGCGCTTAGCTCAGTTGGCTAGAGCACCTGACTGTAGACGAACACCACGGCAACAGGCAGCCATCAGGGGGTCCCCGGTTCAAGTCCGGGAGCGCGGACCAAAAAAACGATTCATATACTGTAAAGTACGAGTGTAATCTGTATGATGAATTTGTTTAGCCGCTAGACTGGGTTTTATTATTTGATAAAAAATATGTTTGTTACTAAATAAATTGGATGTGCAAAAATACGAGCCCTCATGAACTTGAACATCGACCGTATTACATGGATGAACCTGTGAATGTTCTTGGAGGCCCTCTCGCCACATGTAGTAATGAACCTCTGACTGGATGGTTTCGTGATGGATGTTGTAATACGGATGACTCCGACAGAGGCTCTCATACTATATGCGTCACAGTCAATGAGTCATTTCTGACATTTAGTGCAAATGCTGGAAATGATTTGTCTACGCCTAGACCTGAATTTCGTTTTCCAGGTCTAAGTCCAGGAGATCGGTGGTGCTTATGTGCAGCAAGGTGGAAACAGGCTTGGGAAGAAGGTTGTGCTCCGCCCGTCGACCTTGAAGCAACTCATATTCGAGCACTTGAGATAGTAGATATCGAAATTCTTGAACTTCATTCTCAATGATGTGATTTTCATGGACCCAACTGAAGAATGGTTTTTCCCACGTTCCAAGATCCGTATTCGAAATCGAACAGTTCTTGCTGCTTTGACGAATAAACAATCTAATGATGATGGAACTCTCTCTGATGAAGAAATCACTTTTCTTGTACGTCGAGCCAAAGGAGGATTTGGAATAATCACTTCTGCTGCTTCACATGTACTGGAAAATGGTCAAGGTTGGCCAGGGGAGATGGGTGTTTGGGGAGATCACCAGATTCCCGGATTGACAAAATTAGCAAAAGGTCTCCGAAATCAAGGAGCATTGAGTCTAGTTCAGATATTTCATGGAGGAATGCGTGCTCCTGCTGAATTGATTGGTACAACACCTATTTCCGCGAGTTATAACGATGAGAAGAACGGAAACGAGCCAGCCCGAGAAATGACTGAGGATGAGATTCAATATGCTATTGAGGCCTTCGCTGCCGCGGCTGAAAGATGTGAAAAAGCGGGAATAGATGGAGTTGAGATTCATGGGGCTCATGGGTATCTTATCGCTCAGTTTCTAGGTACGGTTACCAATCGTAGAACTGACTCGTGGGGAGGAGATTTAGNTGCAAGATCACGTTTCTTAATGAGAATTATTGAAGAAGTTAGAAGTCGGACTAGTCCTTCATTTGTAGTCGTGGTAAGGATTTCTCCAGAAATCGAAAGCCTCGGAATAACATTAGATGATAGTCTAGAGTTGGCTAAACGCTTAATCGAAACTGAGATTGATGCCATACATATTTCATGTTGGGATGTTTTCAAAGGACCAGAAGGTACTTCCGTCGATTCTCCAACACTTACTCGAAGATTTCGAGAAGTACTGCCCAATGATTTTCCATTAATTTCCACAGGAAGTATTTGGACTCGTGATGATGTGCAGTTTGTCATGAACGAAGGAGCAGATTTAGTCGGAGTAGGACGTGTTGGAATTGCACATCCCGATTGGCCATTAGGTCTTCAGGACTCCGATTATTCTCCCAATCCTCCTCCTTTCACAACTCAACACCTTGAGTCTGTTTCACTAAGCCCTGTCTTTGTTGAATATATGCATCGATATCGAGGATTCGTCGTCGGCGGACGCCCTCTTGATGGTTAGTCAAGGACTTACTAGCCATTTAGCTAATTGTCTATAATCTAATTCAGCATCCATTTCAATTCCTAGGTCACTGAACAATTCAAAGACTTCTGATTGGTCGATAGGTTGATCTCCCATTTCAGTAAGTATTCGAAATAGTTCAGTTGCTGAAATAGTTCCAGTTTCTTGAGTATCGAATACGCGGAATGCTTGAAGTAATTCTTCTTCAGATTCTGAAATTGCATCTGCATATTCCATTACTTCTGTGTTTTCTTCAGTAATTACTCTCACTCTAGATAGCGGCACATTATCTTCTTTGTCTCCATCATCATAATCTACTCTTATCGTATGATCCGGATGAATAGCTGCAACATGTGCAGGGAAATAGTATCCATGAGATTTCCAATTCACGAAAACACGATCTCCTACACTTAGATTTGGTGCAAGATGAATTCGTGACTGTTCAACCCTTAATTCTGCGTCTCCGTCATCATATTGGATATCATATGTCCCATCTGGATTTACATCAGCGATAATACCGAAGTATAAGGGTCCAGCATTTTTCCAATTAGCCAAAACCCTATTTCCTATTGTAAAAAGAGGTTGCGAAGGTCGAATGCTTCCCGGGGAATCTCCAATCGTCCTTGCATATTTTATTTCCGTTCCACTACTCTTTGGGACTGACACAACGTATGTTCCATCTCCGTTAACTTCTGTAACAGTACAATTGTCTAACCAACGTTCGTTTGTTGGGCTGAAATAATCAACAGCATCTCCTATGTTAAGACGTTGAATTTCTGGAGCAACAAGCTCTACAGGAACTTCCTTTGTTGATTCATTTGAAACAACTCCAAGTTTATCTAAGGCCATAATTACTGCATTGGTGACTGCTTCAACATCGTTATTGATTACAGTATGATGTATGTCACCTGACATTGCAGAATCTTGGAATTGAAGTGGAGTAGGTGATTGAGATTGTTCATTTCCAATATTCTGTGGTTCTCCACAAAATGGACATAGTTTCCAATCACTTTCGACTTCCTTTCCACACTGTCTGCAGAAGGGCATGTAACGTCGTAGAGGCTTCACATAATTAGTCTAATGTATGGTTGAATTTACTGTGCTTCCCATCAAAGGTTTCATACCCTTCCATGGAGGTAGTTAGTACATGGAGCCGTCTACTCTTGCGCTACCGGTTCTGATTAATGGTGTTCGTGCACTAGCTACTGCATATGATGGATATGAAAAAGGTAAATTTTTGAAATCTGATCAGGCAGTTCGAGGAGAGATTAGAAGAAGAACTGATATGATGCGTGATCATCTTGAAAGAATTCAATCTCGTGCTCACCAAGAAGGAGACCGCAAATTACGGAATGAATGTGAAGAGGTTTTAGTCACCTTACAAGGGGTTTCAGATGATGCTCAAATGGCTGTAACTGGTTCTCCTACGTCGATACATGATGGGGCTGGAAAACTCAGTCGAAAAGGCCAGAAGAAAATTGTAGAACATGATCTTAAAACACTCAATATGATGGTAGATTGTACTCGATTAATTAATGCAATTTTATCTCCTGGAGAAGTTGAAATCGAAGGAGAAATTTCCATGAATATGGTTCATGATAAAATTGCTAGAGCAAGAAATCATTTTCTTGAAAGAAATATGTACATTGATGGATTGGTAAAGAGGTGAAAGAATGAGTGATAAGAGCTACAAATGGAGAAACAACCCTGCTGTGATTGCAAAATACGTTCACGATCGAGATGTTCCTAAGGGTGCTGAAGTTACACTAAAGCCCAATGAGGCATGTGTGGTTGTCGAGGATGGAAGGATTTCAGGAATTGCTACACAGAAACACATGGAAGTAAATCCTGAAGCAGGTGTTCTCTCGAAATTATTTGGTCGTGGAAATCCAAAGCGAACATTCCTTTTCGTTTTTTTAGGTCCACATGAATTGATCTTACGCATAGAAGGAATGACATCTGACGGTAGGTCCGCTTCAGGTTTTATGGTAATGAGAGTTAGTATATCTAGGGAGTCTGCCTCAAGATTACTTCAACTTCCAGCAAAGGGGAATATGGAGATCACAGCTGCATCATTGGTTGAGATTCTTGAGTCTGAAGTTAACGCTCGATTGAAGCCAGTGATTCATCAAATTACTGAAGAGCAGTTGCGAAATGTTGACGCAACATCTGATTTGATGATGGAGGTTCGTACTGGGATGCGTTCAACATTTGAATCACTTGGAATACAACTCCAAACCTCTTTCGTCAATTGGAATACCACTGAAGCGGAGAAGGTATTGAAGATGAGAGCAGACCTTTCTGCCATGGCTGATCGGAATGCAATAATGGAAGAACAACAAATCATGGAGATGGAGAAAATTCTAGCAGCTAATTTACGTGAAGCAGAATTAGAAGCAAGATCTCGAATGTCTTCGCTAGCAGCCGAAGAGAGGGCAAAATCCGAAGTAGATCTTGCTGCATTACGCGCTGCTGGTGATTTAGACTTAGAGCGTTGGAACCAGACAGCTAGATTGTATTCTGAAAGAGAGGGACTTCGTAGAGATCAAGAAATGGCAGAAGCAGATCATCAAGTCAATCTTGCAGAAAGAGAAGCTGAAAGACAACGTATTCTCCAAGAAAATGAACTTCAGACAGAAGAAAGGAAGCAGAAGAGTGCAATGGAAATGTTTGATCAAGTTCAAGCTAGAAAGAGAGAAAGAATGGAAATGGAAGCAGGCAGAGAGAAAAATCGTATAGATGCTGCATCCAAAGCGTCTGAATCAATCATTGCGACTCTAACAGAGATTGCTCAATCTTCCAAGGATCCACAGGTAGCAATGGAAGCATTACGACAATTGTCTGAGATTAGAAAAGCTGATGTTGATGCCGCTAAAGATGCATATATTGACGACTAACTTCTTTCTAAGTCTAGCATGAATCTATCAATTCTTTCTTGAGATCTCTCTGATAGTCCAGCAACTGCTGAATCATCATTTGCACCGAACACTTCTTCATCAATTACGTTAAAATCATCTGGAAAATCAAAATCTTCATCGAACCATACATCCTCCTCTTCATCGACTAAAAAGGGTCCTCCAAATCTTTGTTGCGCAGCATCATTTCTTCTTTTATCTAAAGCCTCGTTCCATTCTTTTTGAGTTGGAGAAAAAGAAATCGAATCTCTAAAAGAAATGCAATTTTCTAGAGTTTCAATCTCTTCCGCACAGTCCATATCATTTGATAATGTCATAGCATATGTGAATACTAAATCTCCAATTGGAATTTCTATTATTTCATCATCTAAATCTATGCAGGGGTGCAAACATAATTCGTTGTCCGGGTTCAATGCAGCGCTCTTAGATCTATAACATTCAACCCCCATTTTGTAGGGGTTTTGAAATTCAAAGCGGTAGCCCAGCCCTGAGGTTCCTTCAACAATAAATTCATTCCCATCTATCTCTACAAATCCATTACCTTCAACAGTAATTGTTCTTAACAATTCTAAGGATTTTTTNAGCGGTGGTTCCATATTAATTTGAAACACTGCTCTACACGTTTGACAAATTTGTTGATTAGCGAAAGCACCCAAAATATGAAATGGAATTAAACAAACTACACACTGCTTTTGTTTGCATGTACTATCCGACATACAATACTTTGAAAATGACCACATATAATTCATACAATTCATGTTTGAATATTCTTCAGTGAATCCGAACGGTCTTATATGGGGGGTATCTCGCCGAGATGCTTAGAGGGGTTCGTATGGGTAAGTCCGCATATCATCATGTCCGTGAGGCATGGAAGCGTCCTAAGGCCTCTATGTCTATTCACCATCGCAGAGATAGACAAGCTCAATGGAGACGTGAACCAGTTTTTCAACGAATTGCGAAACCAACTCGTATTGATGCTGCTCGAAGAATGGGATACAAGGCAAAGCAAGGGGTTGTAATGATTCGAACTCGAGTTCGTCGAGGTGGTCTACGAAAGGGTAAGATCCACATGAAGAGGAAACCCTCCAAGGCAGGTATCAAGAAAATCACCATGGCCAAGTCTACTCAGAGAATAGCCGAAGAAAGAGTATCTCGCCGTTATCCTAATCTTGAAGTTTTGAATTCATACTGGGTTGGGGAAGATGGGAAAAACAAATTTTTCGAAGTGATTTGTGTCGATCCTGCTCATCCCGTCATAAAGGCCGATAAGCATCTGAATCCAATGACTAATTCCAGCAATCGTGGACGTGCTCATCGAGGAAAGACAAGTGCTGGAAAGCGTGGTCGAGGATTATACAACAAGGGCAAGGGTGCAGAAAAGTTACGTCCTAGCCTCGCTGCTAACAAAAATCGTGGTAAGTGATTTTTTTCTTCGATTTTTCGGACAAGGTTCAATGCCCACCATGTGTGCTGATACATCATGACTGACATGCGTTCTGATGAACTTCGTTCACGCCCGGTCATATTACCAGATGGTCGAGTTTTGGGAATGGTGCATGATGCAATTGTGGATGTACAATCAACATCAATTACTCATCTTTTTGTGACGAGTCCTCCTCCTCAAATTGTTGAAGATAGCATACATATTGCAATTCCTTGGCGTTGGGTTCGCTCTGTTGGAGATGTAGTAGTTTTACGTTGGTTCCCTCAAACCCCTATCCCCAAATCGAGATAAATTGAGAGTTTTGATCTGTATGTATTCAAGGTGCAAGACATGATTTCTCTCCATGTGCTTGGTACTTCATCTGCTAAGCCAACCAAAGATAGGAGTGTGTCAGGTTCTTTCCTTAATTGTCCAACAGGGTCATTTCTCATTGATTGTGGAGAAGGAATGCAACAACGAATTGCAGCACACGATAGATGGTTGCGCTCTATAGGATCAAATGAGCGAACAAAAATCTCAAAATTACGAGCAGTATATCTTACGCATGCGCACCTTGATCATTGTTGGGGGGTTTTACCCATGTTACATTCAATGGATAAGGATGGGCGAAAATCAAAACTTGAAATTCATGGTCCTACATCTATTGCAGCCTTGAATTGGGTTAAGGATAGACCTGGAGAGGTACCTGATCAAGATTCGGGAATTTATTCAGGAGATTTAGCAATTCAATTCGATTGGTGGAAAAAGCATGGCGCTAAAAATGGAGCATTTCAGTTTGATGTTGAATGGATTCTTTATCCTGTAGATCAAATTGGTATTGAGGGTATATCCATCTCCGAGGAAGACCAAATGAGTGTTCATGCTTATGTCACAAATCACCTAGATGTCCCTTCGATTGCTTATCTTTTTTCAACCCCTAATCTACCCGGAAAGTTTGATCGTTCAGCAGCGATTGATGATGGGCATGATGAAAAATCCATACGTGAGATTGCTTCAGATATCTCTGACTCTGCAAAATATAGGGGCCCAACAAGGCCATCTCGATCATTATTAATTTCTGGAGATACTTCCTCTGATGTTCCATCTTTTATTGAAATGAAATCATCAATAGACGTGCTAGTTCATGAGTCAACTTTTGATGATTCTCTGGAAGATAAAGCAGCATCCTATGGACATAGTACAGCGAGAGATGCTGCCAAAATCGCATCTCACATGGATGTTAATTTTCTAGGATTAACTCACTTCTCTTCTAGGTTTCAAGATTTATCTCATTTAGAAAAAGAGGCACGTTCAGTGTTTAATCAATCTCATATTTTAGAAGATGGAGATAGGATATCAATCGATTTAGATGGCTCAATTCGTCTTGACAGAAAAGGCTCTGAAGAATGGATTTCAATAGTATAGGCATTGAAATTTTGATACTTTTAGTGGATTAATTCAAGTTGTAAGAGGTAGGTTTCACTCTATGCGCCGGGTGATGGTAGTAACCACTATTCTGATTCTCGGCCTTGTAATTCCTACTGTGGATGCTACTGAGTCCAGAGAAACGGATTGTATTTCTGGCTCATCTTCATGGTCGCTTCTTGATCAGGAATGTGCTGTGTTTGCATTAGGGAGCATAGTCCCTGGCTACGTCCATTCAATTCAATTTCAAACAGATAATGAGGTTGACGTGTTAATTTTTTCACAAGCAGGTTTGTCCGTTTATTCTAACGACCAATCATATAGGACATCAAATGTATGGGACGAGAAAGGTACCCTTGAATCTTTGAATGGTACTGCTGAATGGCGTTGGACAGCTCCCATAAATAAATCACAAACTAATTGGTACCTTGTTATCGATAACTTAGACCATCCTCAGGATGATGATCAGGGTTCCAATGGAGGGTACTCTGCTACTGGTAGTATCACCATAGAAGCAGCATCAATTCGTTCTTGGACTCTCCATGATATGTTGTGGTCGTTAGATGCAGGAGAAGGAACAAATATTGCAGGGCCATTTAGTTTCAGAGAAGGGACTCAGATTCTAATTGAGGCCTTTGAAATTGAGGGAACCCCTGATGTTTTTTTTATGACAAATCAGCAGAAAGATCTATATTTACAAGATTATTCTAATGATTTCAGAATTTCAGATACGGATATTCTTTCAATATCTTCCTCCTCATCCCGTTCTTGGTTAGTACCTGCAGTTCATGCAGACCAAGATTTGTATCTTATGTTAGATAATACAGCATCCCCAACAGGAGGAGGAGCTGGTTCAACTGTTGCAAGATTAGGAGTTGTCCTATCCATTTTACCAATTTTGGATGCGGAGATTTCAACTTCTGATGATTTACTTCAGGTTGATGTGGGTCAAGTAATTTCACTTTCTACCTTGACAACTCCGAATGATTGGAATCAGTTAGATCCTGCAGGGTTTTCATGGTTTTTTCCTGAAGCAGATTGTAGTATATCTACTACTGGAAACTCAGTTTCACTGTGCTGGACTACTGAAGGTCAAAGAACTGTTGAAGTAACTATCACTTCTACCGATGGCAGAACAGATACCGAATCTGTAGATGTAATTGTAATCGATAGTACCCCTCCGACATCTCAGATTCTTGTTAGTGGAGATATTCAAAGAGGTGTAGGAGAATCATTTACAATTTCTGGACAATCTTCAGATAATGGAGGGATCGCTAAAGAAGAATGGCTAGTAGATGGAGTTGTAGTCCAAACTCAGAATCAATCAGGAACCTCACTAACATATTCTTTTGATTCATCAACTGATATCGGTAACCATGTTATTATTCTCCGTGTTTTTGATCTATCTGGATTAACCTCAGTGTCAAATATTACTGTACAAATTTCAGATACTACTGCCCCTATCACTTCTTCAATAACTGGGACCCAAGTAGTAAACCCGGGGGAATCCGTTACTTTCAGCATCAGTGCAAATGATGCAGAATCCTCTAATTTGACATATGAATGGGATATTGACGGTTCGGTCGACTCGGATTCAAATGGCGTTTCAGATGATGATATTGATCTAGTTGGTGCAAGTATTAGCATAAGTTACGATACAGGAGGAAGCCGTTTTGTTACATGTGTTGTTACCAATGAGGCTGGTTTAAGTTCAATTGAAACATTCACTGTTACTATTTTGAATCCTCAAGTAGAAGACACATCTAGTTCGATTTCTTTTGCGATGATTGCAATTATTATTTTGATATCTTTGCTAATACTGCTAGCAATTGGTGCATTTATTTGGCAACGCTCTACCTCTCGTCGAGTGGCTGAAATTATTGCAGAGCAGGAATCAGAAAAATCTGAACAAGCACCTCCGCCTACTGTAGAAGAGCAATCCCAAATGTATGCTACTAGAAGATCTGATGACTTTGAATCAATCGCTGGTATGACCTCTTCAGAAATTCAACGAACTTCCAGAATTGAATCTAGTGAGGTTTTAGATGATTTATTCTCCGAAGAAGCTGAGCAGAAAGTTCCAGAAGATATACCCGAATCAAATCAAAAGGATGCAGTAAAAACATCGTCACCTCCTCCATCAACATTGGGAATCGAAATTCCAAATATGTCTACATCTTCTTCCGTAGTAGAACCTATCAAGGAATTAGCTACTACTATCAGAACAAATTGTTCATCATGTAATGAATCATTTGAGGTCGATCTTCCTCCAGGGGTGAATTCCGGAAAAACAGCTTGTCCGCATTGCGGCTCGATTGAGTTTGTTCAACGATGAGCCTATTTTGAACATTAACAGCAATATGCTAAAGGTGAGTTCGTAGAGGTGATAAACAATGGATACAGAGGGGCCCCGAAACCATGGGAGAACGAGCATCTTCCTAATCCTCTTGATGTTGATGAGCGTTTGGCTCCCTGTACCTGTTGCTAATGCTGCTATACAAATCGAAAATCGTGACTTAGGTGTACTAACAGATTTGCATGACGCATTAGATGTAAGAGGTGGATTATTGGCAGATGATGGAGAATCAGCATCTGCAGAATCTGCCATGGCATCTGTGGATGCAGCCATCCGTCCGTCAGGAGCATATGATGCATTGTCGTTAGCAGATAATCCGATGTCAGACGCTAGTTTCAAACAAATTGATATTCAGCCAGTAGATCATCCAGATCCTTTCGATATTATCTTAGATCCGGAAAACGCTCCTCCTGGCGCAACAGATAGTATTCTCAACACATTGATCAATATTACGGATTATGTNATTTGGACTCACTATGAAGGAAATGATGGAACAGTTGTTGACAAATTCGAGGTTGTAGATTTTTCAGCGTCACTAACATCACTCTTATTTTCCCCCGAGCCGTTTGAGCATGAAATAGACATTGATGATTTTCTAGGCGATGGAAATGCTCCAACTTTGATAGATACAAACGGTGATGGGATTCCTGATAGTCCAAATGATCCTGGAGATTGTGGATACGATGTTTCCGTTGGATTAACGGTATCCATTAATCCAAATGACGGAGCTGGAGTTGAAGGAACCACTTTGTGGGTAGAACCTACAGTCGAGTTTTCCGTAGAGATGTTTGATGGTCAAGTTGATTTCCTCGATGGAGGATGTTCTGCAACTCCTTCTTCGGATAGTAGTGATGCAGTTTGGAATAATATGAGAGAACTACGCGTTTCTCTTTTCAAACAATTCACATTTTCTGAGTCATTATTTTTTGGTTCAACAGGCCCGAGTTATATTTGGATTATTGATACATATCACACAATACCTCCAGAGGCAACATCTTTGGAAGTTGGATTAGAACGAATTTGGTTTGACATAGCTGATACCGCTCTAAGTGGAATCAACGGATTGTCACTCGGTTTACTCGTTTCACTTACTGGAATAGATCTATCCGGAATTCAATTAGTTTCGATTTCATCCCCATATGCAATTCATCTTGAAACACTAGGAAGTACTGCATGTCCATCTACTTATGATCCATTAACAGACGCTAGTGACATTCCTACGGAACATGGCTGTGGAATTTTAGCCGGTTTTGGATATATTCATCTCAGTGAGCCTGTTGACGGAGTTCGTTCATTGATAGAATTAGCTTACATCGAATTTAGTGCTCATCCCAGAGGTTTGGATGATAGAATTCCAAGTGAAGTGGATTTGGTAATTCGTTCTGATTCAGTTTTATCAACTACTGTTGCAGATGTAGGAGAGGGTTCTTTGACTTCAATTGAGTATTATTCTGACCGTAGAGCAGATGTTCATGTTCACTTCCACGAAGACCGACGTAACAAAGCCCCTTCTCAGCTGGGGGATACTTATGGAAATGTAACGGAAAGTTCAGGTTGGCTTCGAGGAATGCCAGAAGGTAGTATGAGCCAATTAGAAATCAATCGAATATTCACAATGCTTGGTTCAAACAAAGCACCTGAACTCCCCGGTCAAATCCCAAGCAGATTAGGTTTAATTATCGCTCTGAAGAATTTTTCCAAGGACACTACTCAGAATGATAACGATCCTTCTTTGCCTGTAAATCCAGCGGATCCTCCACAATCTTTGGTATTGATTAGATCTGTTCAATCAGTAGATGAGATCGATTACGGCTCTTGGTTCCTAAGAGAAGGGGCCGATGAGGATCGACGTCAAATTAGAACTAAAATGCAACAACTTCCCACTGCTCTGGTTCTATATGGTTCATTTTCCATAGGAAATACTGATGAAGGAACTAATGTATCTCTTGATAATTCAGACAATTTAGATTTCTTTTCTAGAATATTAGATACTACTATTTTGAATTTAGTTGACATTTTCATTGGCATCGGTGGTGCATTAAATGCAGTTCCGGAAGCGTTAGGCGAGGCAATAAGTGGAGGAATGACTTCAGGTTCTGGCTTGTCTGGTTCAGATTTTCACTTACAGATGTTCGATGATATTAGTGTAAATCGTCTTCCAATGACTTTGGGAATGATTGAGATGGATTTGGGTACCTCTGACCACCCCACATTACCAGGTGACCACATTTTACTTTCCAAAGATAGAGATCTGAATTTAGTACAAGGTAGAGCAGGAGCAAGAGAACCCCTGATGCCGATAGCCCTTAGCGTGAGAATGAGAGGATTCAGTGCTGCTGATCTTACCGATGACACTTCCCTGGATAGACAAGTTATCGGATTGAAAACAATACAAAATGAATCTTTACGAGTAGGTTTTGTTTCTCACAATAATGGGACAATGGATAGTTCATCTATTCATTTAGTTCGAATTAGTTCAATTCCTGACTCAATCGAGATGACTGTACTTCCTGGACAAATGTCTTGGTCCTCTAGCGCCGAAATTGAGGAAATAACGTACATTGGTAAGGATGAAAATCATGTTCAGGCAATTAGGATGAGTGGTATTCCTACCAATTTTGATATGGATGTTTCAGATTCATTTTCTTGGAATGCATCATCGCCAATGTCTAGTGTAGAAATTCAAATTTCAAATCATTCCAATCCAGAAACTATGGACGGAGATCATTTTCTATACTTCCATGATGGTCCTACTGACACGGCTTACATGTCAGCTAGAATGACAAATATTTCTCGTGCCGCCTACCTCATTGCAGACACAGATTCAGATCCTGAGGCATTAGATCGAATTGAATTACACATAGACGGATCCTTGCCTTTCAGATCTTCGATTCAACATGTACCTGCTCTTGGATCTCCAGATACTCGTGGATTACATGTACGTGCACTATTCAATCCATTGCCAGGAGTGATAGGATTAGACGTTCCCAATGCAGATAATTTAGGCGGTCCAGAAATCATGATTCCTGAGTTCAATACATCACAAGGCCTGCAAGGTCTAGCATCCTTCATGGATGGGATGTCAGAACTTGGAGGTAGTATGAATCGACTACTTGCAGATTTAACAGAGACAGTTACAGGAAAAGCAGGAGAAACAACCTCTTCTGAGTTATCCCTGGGATTCGAACTTGATGCTGATAGACACTTTGATCTAACTGTAGATGCCCGTCAAGGGTCTCTTGATATTGAACCCCCTACATGGAGACACGGAATTTCAATGACAGCACTTGAAAGAGACGATGAGCAAGCATTCCATGTTCGAACATGGCTTCCAGGATTAGCACCTGATGTAAAGGCGGGAATTTCATTCAGGAATGAATCTGGACTTGAGATATGGGATATTGAAGTAGAGATGTCTGATTGGCTTCCAGCTCGTGAAGAATTTATTGTTGAAATAAAAGGATTCGATGGACAGGATTTGGATCTAGCTCTCATAGGATTCGAGGAAGGACAATCAACAGAAGTTTCCGTTGAAACATCATTCAGTACAAGAAACCTAGGTGCTGTTAGTGAGGTTACTACTTCTACAAATTATAAATTATCACAAAGACTTGATTACGTAATTGCATCCATTCTTGATAGGAGTTTAGGAACTAAATCCCAATTATTTGTATCTGATATTCCCGGAGAAATAGATCTTTATGCTTCAATTGGAGAATCAATATCAGTTTCTCTCTCAGTCCCAGAATCAGAAAGAATTCAGGGAGATTCTGTTAAATCAGTTATGCTTCAACAATTGCAATGGTCGGCAGGAGAATGGTGGCCTGCAACAATATTTTTGAAAGATGTCCCTGGTGAAATTGACTTAACCACAGATCCTGCAACTATCTTTGATATTACTAGGCCAACATCATTCCAAGGGATTCCTGAATTTGATTTCAGAGCATCTTCGGCAGGTATGGATTTGTACATGGAAATTACTGGAAGAGCAATCAATCAACGCGGTGATACTGTTNTGTTGGCAGAGGATTTGATGGATAGAATGACTGTAACATTAGATGAAGATTATAATTTAGCGATTAGATCTAGCGGAATTGGTATTCGTAATTTATACATGAGACAAAGTAATGTTCCTATTCAACCTGGAATTGTTCTTGAGCAAATGGAAGCAATGGGAGAGAATTTGAAATCTGCAACAATTTCATTGAGTTACATCGGTAAAGCATATCCTATTTTCAAAATTGATGATGTTCAGGGGGGTCGTATTCTAATGTCTTCGAGAGCATCAGTAGATTTCATGGGAATAAAATGGGATGGTAGAGCGGTTTTGATTGATGCTCAACAGACATCCAGAATTCCGACTGGTACATCCATCGGAGTAAACGGAATAGCATCCGATCTTTCCTTACTAAATGTGATGCCTGGTTTTGATGGTTCTACTACCCATTATATGGTTCCTGAACCAATGTCTACTGGAATATTTACTTTGTGTGCTACTTTTCTCGGAGGTGATTAAATGGTCCTAGATAATTTAGACGAATTTGAGGAAGAAATTGATGATATTACTATCGATATTGGTGGACGAAAAGTAGCACTCGAAGATGTAGAACGAGCTTATGGTGCACTAGCCCAAGCCAAGGATATCGTATCAGTAGTTACTCCAGGAAGAGTCATTCTAGCTACCGGATTAGTTCTACTGTTGTTAGTTAGTTCATTCGGAGTATGGTATTGGATGATTCCTCGAGATGAAATTGTCATTGATACTGTATACATGCAGGGAGGTCCAGGACATGTTGTTTTATCTCAAATTCATAATCATGGTAGTCGAGAAGTTACTGATTTACAAGTTGAATTAGAGTTCAGAGATATGCAGGATGGTCTCTTGGGTTCTACAACGTTCGAAACCTCTAGTTTACCTGGTCATGTATCTGTTGCCGGTGATGATTTAGAATTAGCTATTTCTGGGGCATCTGTTTGGGAGAATTATAGCATTAGCATTCATTTAACTTACAACAACCATAGAGGAGAATCAGTTGAAAAAACTTGGCTACACATAGTTGGTGAATGGACAACTGAAACTTTTAGAGATGAAGGAGAAACTCATTGGTTTTGAATGTCGAGAGGTGCGAAGCCCTAAATCTGGTTTATTGGAGTAGTAATCATGGCACGCTCAAGACTAGCAGTAGGCCTTGTCCTCCTGCTTCTTTTGAATTTTGCATTTATCTCATCGCCAGAGGATTATTCAATGGGAGATAGTATATCGATTATTTCAGAATCTCCTATTGCACTGGAACCTGATCCGGATTCAATAAAAGGGGTTTCTCCAACATCTTTTGATGATGTTTCGATTTCGCATAGGAATCCTGGTGCAAATACTCCAGTTGGTTCGTTGTCGACAAATGGTTGGGTATTGTCGAATGATGTTAGTGAAATCTTTTCTTCCCCCAGAGAAGATCTATCTTTGATTTTGTTAGATAGTGGCATTGATCCTTGGACTACTCGAGAAACCATTTCTTCTCTAGAATCAGTTTCTGTCAAATCATTGATTCCTCCTACTGGATTTCTAATTCAAGGCAATAAAGAAGGCTTAGTTGCAGCATCATCTGTTTCTGGAATAATTGCAACATCATCTGTTCCCACAGCTTTAGTTGTAGATGAATCAGTTCGGAATACAGTGGAATCAATGAATCCAGAAGATCGAATTACTGTATTGATAACCGGTTGGAGAGATACTTCAGGAGATCTTCATTCAACGGTACAAATTAACGAAAAAACTCATGATTTTTCAGAGTTAAATGTGTTTGACATTCGTCCGTGGGGTGATGGTAGAGTTGAGGCAGATGTAAGCATAGCCACAATTCCAATTCTAGCTACAAATCCATCAGTTGCATGGATATCATTCCCTCCTCAGTGGGAGATACACAACGATCGTTCTTCGGGCCATATGCGAGTGGCAGATACTGCCAATGCTTTCATTTCTGAATTGAATGGCTCTGGAATCACTGTTGCTGTTGCCGATTCTGGGATCGATCAGGACCATGGAGATATGAATGGCCGAATTACACATGTTGAATCAATGACATGGGGCGATTCTTCTACAGAAGACAGACATTCAGGTCATGGAACCCATGTCGCATGTACAGTTTTAGGCGATGGAAGTCGAGGAGGATATGCAGGAGTTGCTCCAAAAGCTGAACTATATTTCCAAGCAATGGAGGACGACTCTTCAGGTCAATTTTCTGGAGCAAGCGTTGACTACATGTTACGTACCGCTTACAATGCTGATGTCCAGATCCACACTAATTCGTGGGGGTCTCAAGGGGATCATGGAAGGTATACTACTTCTGCTGCTGATGTGGATAGTAGGACATCTCAATACGATCAATTTTGGTCATATGATGGATTTACCGTATTGTATTCTGCAGGTAATGATGGCAATACTGGATTAACACCTCCAGCCACAGCCAAGAATTCAATTGCTGTTGCAAATCACCACAATAGAGGAGGTAGTGCCCCCGATACTATCTCTCAAACTAGTAGCAAAGGACCGACCGATGATGGTCGAATTAAACCAGATCTTGCTGCTCCGGGATCTTGGGTACGATCTTGTCTTTCTCAGGATGCTCAAGATACAGGTGGAAATAGTTGGAAGAGCACATGGTATATCGAATATTCTGGTACTTCGATGGCGGCTCCCAATGCTGCAGGGGCCTCCGCGCTTGTTCATGAATATCTTACCGAAATAGCTGGACGCCCTTCCCCACAAGGTTCGTTGGTCAAGGCGTTGTTGGTTTTGGGCGCAGAAGATATGGGTTCCAGAGACATACCTAACGATAGCGAGGGATGGGGGAGGATTAATGTTGCAAATTCCTTAGTCCCAGGAACAGATGTGGGAATTTTTGTTGATGACAGAAATAGTCTTCGTTCTGGTAATTCTGCTACTTATGAATTCAATCTCACTCGTTCAAATTCCCCGTTGAAGGTAGTATTAGCATGGTCTGATTATCAAGGTAGTTCTTCCAGTTCTAGTCAGTTAAGAAATAATCTTGATCTTGAAGTAGTTGCTCCAGATGGCACTACCTCCTATCTAGGAAATAATTTCCAGTCGGGGCGTTCTGCACCGGGTGGTTCTCCTGATGCAACTAATAATCTCGAAGTAGTTCTAGTTGATTCAGCAATTGCAGGTGTTTGGACTGTCAGAGTTTCTGATGTATACCACGGAGGGGGTAGGAGTGANCAACCTTATTCTATTGCAGTTCGTGGAGTTAATGTCAACGATCTTCGATCAGATCCAATAGTTGTTTTACCTGATGTATCTTATTCATCAGAAGTTCCACAAGTAGGCGAAGAGATGACAATTTCTGTTCCAATTTCCAACCAAGGCAGCGGCAGAGCGCTAGATCTTGTTGTCGAAGCAGGAATACTCAAAGTAGGGACATTAGGGACAGATTTAGGACGCCAGACTGTTACTATTGGCCCAGGTGTAACTAGAGTACTTCAATGGCAATGGACACCTCAAGACGAAGGTGAAGTAACATTACGAATCAATATAGATCCTGATGAAGCAATTGAAGAATCGGATGAGGATAATAATGTGGCAAATATCCCTCTTATTGTCTCAGCTCCCGGGATAAGAGTTGATGTTATTCAAGCAACTCAGGTTGTAACCTCTGCTGATCAGGCCTCAAGCACATGGACATTGAGAATTAAGAATACAGCATTGGTTCCAACNAATGCTTCAATGCAATCAGGCCCAGCGATTAGGGATTTTGACGGAACATCTTTTTCTTGGTTTAACTCATTCAATAGAACTTCAATGCCTCTCGAAGGTAGTGAAATTGTAGAAGTGACTTACACTTTGGTTCACACCGAACCAGAACCGGGCAATTATCGAATAACAATTACTGGAACTGATGAAGATAATAATATTCAATTTCCTATCGATATAATGTTGATTGTTCCGGTTCTTCCCGACGTTCAACTACAGTCTACCTCTTCACTGGTTACTCTCCATCCCGTTCACAATACTTCATTTGAGGTATTGATGTCAAATCGTGGTAATGGTGTTCAGGGGTATGATCTGAGAATCGATGCTCCTCAAAGTTGGAGTATGGGATTCGATGAACTTGGTTCCACAAAGGGTGCTTCCGGGGGGTCCACAGGCACCATGGAAATTGGAGAACAAATTAGAATCAATATGACTGCTATTCCTCCTTCAGTTATGATTGCTGCTGGAACTAGTTTAACAGCAAAACTCGTAGCAACATCCCAAGTTGACCCAACAGAATCATGGGAGATTGAGATACCTCTAGTGGTACAGTCCTTTGATAGATTAACAGCTCGTTTAGATACTCAAGTTGGTGTAGTTTCTAAGGATGCAACTCTTACTCTTCAATACACAATTACGAATACAGGGAATCAAGATGTTGTTGTCACTCCGAATGCAGATAATCGCCCTTCAGGATGGGATTTAAGCAGTTCATTATCGTCATTTAACGTCGTACAAGGAGAAGAGGCAATTTTTGGTGTTGCAGTAACTGGAAATGGATTTGCATCAAGTGGAACAATGCAATTTCAATTTGTTACTGAAGGTGGATATTCTGTTAGTGTACCGTTACAAATTCAAGTTCAAGAAGAATATAGTGGAAAAATTTCCTTCTCATCGATATTGTTAGCTAATGGATCTATCGGAACAACACCTTCATCAGCAGGAGATGTAATTGCTGGACCTCCTGGATTTTTACTAGAATGGCTAGTAGAGAATGATGGAACTACTGCATGGTCTGGAGTTTATTCATTAGATGTAGCATCTGGATGGAATTATGAATGCGATTCACCAGGTGAATTATCCGGTGGTTCTTCGGGTTATTTGACTTGTAATGTTACTATGCCTGCTGATGTTACTCCCGGTTCTCAGCCCGCTATCGGTGCCGTAGTTACTGCCGGAGATTTATCTTTACTCGATATAATATCAATTCGAGTTGCGTCTACAGAATCAGCATCAATTTCTTGGTCAGAAAAATCTCCTACAATTCTCGTGGCCGGGGAATCTAACGAAGTCGAAGTAGAGATTCAAAACACAGGAACTGCTCCATTTGAGCATCGAGTTAGGGTTCTAGCACCAGAAGATTGGGATGTAGAATTAATTGATTCTCCAATCGTTAGCTTAAATCAACAATCTGTGACATTTATTGATATCCGCATAACTCCGAATAATGCTGTAACTGAGTCTACTTTTATCAGAGTTGAAATCTTAGGTCCTGACGACGCTATTATAGCCGCTGAAAACTTAGATTTAGAGGTAACTACGTCCTCTCAGGAGAATACAGATTCAGGAATAGGAGGGATTGTATTTGCTTTGGCTGGATTATTAATGCTATTTGGAACAACTCTGATTATAGTTTTCGTAATTAGAAATCGTACTCCGAGGAGTCACTCGTTTACAGGTACTTTACCTCCTCCTCCTACATCTACTGAATCTACGAACATTCCATCAGTTTCATGTTGGGCTTGTAGCGAGAAAATCATATCCTCCAAGCGCAGGGCATGTCCTTCATGTGGTGCTCGCTATCATCTTCCTGGAGAATGTATTCATGCAGGTTTGGAAAATTGTCGACGATGTGGTGCATCTTCATCAACATTCGTGGAGGAATAACATGCATCTTGTCGGAGGTCATTTATCCATAGGATGCTCACGGGTGGGTATGCGAGGCAGGAGGGCCAGAGTAATTCTTCCCGTCTTTTTGCTGATTTTGATGTCTTTGAGTCCGATTGTTTCTGCTGATGCAAACATTACTTTGAGTTCCAATACATTGGCTCAAGAGGCCGATTCTGATAACCCAGCGGAATATACNATCACTGTAAGAAACACAGGTTCTGATGATGTTACTGTTAGTCTNAGTACAGTTCAAGNAGAGGGGTGCCAAGGGTTTACTTCTAATATTGAGCAAATTAGTGGGACAATTGGTGCAGGATCTAGTGAGTCTACTACCCTAACTGTCACGGTTAGTCAAGGTGCTGATGGAGATTGTGAAACAACAGTACAGGGCACTGCACAAGTTGCCCCTCCTGCGGCTCCTGGGGCACCTGGGCAAGATGAGATTACCGTAACTACTACTGCTGGTTCTGGAGGAGGAGTATACGGTGTATCACTCTCAACTCCTCAGCCAACTAAAGAGTATTCTTCTTCTGACGGAGAGGAAGTAGAATGGACAGTCACTGTTGAAAATACAGGTCAACAAGCAGAGACAGTTGCTTTAAGCCTGGCTGATGATGGTTCATGTAATTCCGATTCGCTAAATGCAGTTGTCGAACCAGAGACAGTAAATCTTCAGTCCTCTGGAGATACAGAAGATGTGACGGTAACGGCTGAATTACCGTTGGGTGCTAGTACTTCTGCTGGTTCCCACTGCTGGATAGTAAAGGCAGAAGTCACTCAGGATTCTCAAAACCCTAGTGGTGGAGCAGAAGATAATTTGTCTGTAACGTTGAATGTTCCTGAAAGAAAAGAATGTATTGCCTCGTTATCCCCATCATCGATTTCAGTTAGTCCAGGTGAAACTGCAACTTCAACATTCACCGTTACTAATGATGGAAATACTCAGTGGACTGTATCCACAGATGCTTCCGGAGCCAATCAAGATTGGGTAAACTTCCCCGGAGCATCTTCAGGATTAATTACTGAAGGAAATTCTCGAACATTTGATCTGGAAATTATTCCAGACGATTCTATTGAATCAGGTACTAGTACTTTGATTACTATCAAAGGGATGGATGGTACTTCCATGAAATGTGATGCAACGCTTTCTGTTCAGGTTGGACAGTCCCACGCAGCAAATCTTCAGATTTCAACAGGTTTTGTTTCCAACGTTGAACCTGGTTCATCTGCGATTAATTCTCTTTCAATAATTAATGAAGGAAACGGACAGGATACTCTTGTCCTAGGTGGTTCAGTTCAATTTGTGGGTCAATCTGGATCGCCGAATGGCTGGTCAGTTTCCTTTGCATCTTCTTCTATTACTTTGAACAGTCGACATGCGAATTCTGGTAGTTCTCAAAGCGTGGAAGTTCAAGTTTCAGTTCCTAACGATGCCCGTGCCGATCAAGATGTTGAGGTTACGATTAGCGTCTCCTCAAGTCTTGCCTCCTCTCTAGGAACCTTATCCGTGGAAACATTCCGAATTAGTGTTGCAGAGATTCACGAATTAACCGTTACTACATCAGTTGGGAGTGGAGAAATAATGACTCAGACTGGATCTGCTGGTCAAATTGTTCGCTTCCCGTTCATGATTATGAATGACGGAAATATTCAGGATAATTTCCTATTCGAGGCTTGCGATGATGGAGTCAAGAACGATTGTATCTCTCCTTCTTGGAACACTCGTTTTGTTGATTCTCAAGGAAATCAAATTAGTCTTGTTGTGATTGAACCAGGTCAATCAGCGACAGTCGAAATGCAGGTAACTGTTGACACAGGTGCATTTGAATTTGAAGAAGAAGAATTCAGAGCACAAGTATACATTCAAGGAAATACAAATAAATTTGATTCTGCTTCATTTAAGGTTAGAGTGTCAAATTATGACTACTCTGCATCAATTGCATTTGCTGATCCAGGCGATGACCCTGACTCATTAGAAATTGCTCTTGCTCCAGATATGACATATTCGTTTGACGTCTTAGTATCTAATTCTGGAAATAGTAGTTTTGAAGATGAAGGATTACTCAGTTTTTCTGGTATGGAAGGTCTTGTAGAAGTTACATTTGCCAATAATGGAACAGAAGTCAATGGTCCATTTGTTATGGGGTCTCCTTCTTCTGATCCTCTTGTTTTCACCGTCACTCTAAGTTTACTTCCTGCTGCCGAAGATGGAGATTATGGAACATTAAAACTTAATGCTGCTTCCATGAATGATGCAGCTAATCCCAACAGTGTTCAAATTCTGTTGTCAATTGCTACTGTATACGAAATAGATATTCAGGTCTTAACTGAATCCACTCAGCAAGTAAACATCGGCTCTTCAGTGCAGTACGAACTCAATGTTACAAACACTGGAAATGCAAGAGCGGAATACACCGTCAATTTATCTGATGGACTTAGAGGTTGGACATTAAGTCATGATATGGATGACACATTTTTCCTTAACCCTGGAGAATCTCAAATTATACTTGTCAAGGCATCTCCACCTATTGGAATTGTGGGTGAAGATCGTCTTCCATTTGTAGTTAGAATAGAACCAATTGAGTCTCCATTAGATGGTGTTCCACTTGATTTAGTGGCACTAGGTGTAGAACCAACTTGGGGAGATCAACTAGGTTTATCTGAATCTCAGCAGAATTACGTGCAAATAGGAGGACTTGCTCTAATTGTGATAGTCATTTTAGGATTTATTTTACGAGCATCAGCAGAAAATCGTCGTATGCAAGCAGATTTTGATTTAATCGAGTCCGAAGATTGATTCAATCACGTCTTCATATTTCACCCTAATAACACTTCAAAGTGAAGAATATCCTTATGGGCAGGTTTCTAGTGGGTTAAGTTGTAGGACATCAGGTCCTTCAGAGGTGCGAGTTTTGTCTACTATTCCAGCGGACTATCTTGCGGTTGGTTTGATGGCTATTGTGGGATTTTTGTTTCCTTTTGGTGGCTTCCTAACTTCTTACTTCCTTCGACCTACTCAAGATCCTAACGATCCGACAAAAATGAGATCTATTCTTATCCCGGGAATGGAGTCCGATCAAAGTCTTTACGTACGTCGTTTAAGTACATATGAGTGTGGAGCTGATCCTGTTGGAGATGCCCGAATCGAGTTTCATTTTCAGTATTATTGGTATGCAATTATTTTCCTAGTTTTTGATATAGCATTCATGTTCCTTTCATTTGCTGGTATTCTTGTAACTGAAGCCACTGCTCAGGGAGGTAGCCAAGTAGTTTCCTTGGANGAGGTATGGGGTGGCTTGGTTACACTTGCTGCTATTTTTGGCTTTATGGTTCTTGGAGTATGGTACGTTTTCCGCAAACGAGGAAGAATTTACATTTGAGGTGAAGAAATGGCTGATGACGGACAGAATTATTCTATCTTTAATAGTAGACTGTTAGTTGATGTTGTTGGCGATGTCACAGATGAGGCATTGAAAGCTAGCCGTCTGAAAGAAATCATTGGAGTAATCGGAGGCCGATTATTCAATTGGGCTTCTAGAAAATCTTTCTTTCCTCTTCATTTAGGTATCAAATGTTGTGCTCTTGAGATGGCTGCTGCAGGCGGCCCCCGTTTCGATGCCCAGCGTTTCGGACTTTTCTTCCGAAGTAGTCCAAGACAGTGTGATGTACTACTAGTCAACGGACCGATTTCTAAGAAGTTTGCAGATCCAATTGTTCGATTGTGGGAACAAATGCCTGAACCTAAGTGGTGTATCGCCATGGGTGAATGTGCTATTTCTGGGGGNCCATATTTCCAATCTTACAATATTCTTGAAGGCGTTGATACAGTAATTCCTGTAGATGTCTATATTCCAGGTTGCCCTCCACGCCCAGAAGCTTTGATAGATGGTTTCGATTTATTGAGGCAAAAAATCCTCTTGAATGGCGTTAGCCCTGAAATGTTGGCAGACGAGAATTCCAGTCCAATTGTTGTAGGTGATGACTAGATGGGGATGAAAGTTGATCATGATAAGCAGATTGCTGCTGCTAATGACGTAATTACTGCTTTAGAAGCAGAATTTAGTGGTGAAGGCTTGAGCTGTGAACTTCGTATGCATTCTGGGGGCAAGCATCAGAGATCGTATGTATATCTTGAGTGTCCGCCTTCGATTTGGTTGATAGTTGCGGAAACACTCTCTGAAGTTCATGGAGTAGATTATTGTTCAATGGTCACTGGCATTCATTGGCCTGAAAAGGCTCCTGAAATGGAATGGCAAGTTGTTGTCCATCTAATGAGAATGGGTATCAAAAATCCACCTTCTAATGAAGGAATAGTAATGCCTATTATTTCTGATGCTTCAATTTTGCAAGGATCGGATATGCCCTTAGAATTTGAAGTTAGTATTCCAATTTCTGAAACTAGAAATCCATCAGTTCCATCGGTACAACACATTTGGGTTGGAGCAGATTGGAATGAAAAGGAAACTTGGGATTTAGTAGGAATAGATTTTGAGGGCCATAAAGAAATGCGAAGAGTTTTGCAACCTCACGAAACTCCAGCTGGATTCCACCCACTGCAGAAGCAGCACAAATTACGATATCACGAATTCAATGAAATGTATGATGATGCTCAAGGATTTATGCGTAAATCAGAGGATATTGGCAAGGTCAAGTAGGAGGGTTTCAGATGGCAGAAATGTGGATATCTATGGGACCTCAACATCCTATGACTCACGGTTTGTGGACATTAAAAGTCAAGATAGATGGAGAAACAATTGTTGATACAATTCCTGATTTAGGTTATATTCATCGAGGTGTAGAAAAGATATGCGAATCTCGAGACTTCACTCAAATTACTCCATATTGTGACCGATTGTGCTACGCTAGTGCGAATACTTGGTCACATTCATACATTTATGCTGCTGAAAATTTATTGGAAGTAGAAGTCCCAGAACGAGCTGAATATATTCGATTGATTGCAGTTGAAATCCAAAGAATAGCTAGCCATTTGATGTGGCTAGGCGCATATTGCCCGGATATTGGTAATCTTACTGCATTCGTATATTGTCTCCGAGAACGTGAATTAATGCTTGATCTTTTACAGGAGTTAGGTGGCTCCAGAATGCATTACAATTTCCCTAGAATTGGAGGAGTAAAGCGTGATTTACCACATGGTTTTGCAATGCGTTGTAGGGCCAAAGTGAAGTTATTCCTTGAACGAATTCATGAGTATGAAGCATTACTTGATGAGTCCACAATTTTCCTTATTCGTACTCAGGGTGTAGGTTATGCAAAACCCGAGGAGATGGTAAATCATGGTGTCACTGGTCCCAATCTTAGAGCAGGAGGAGTAAATTATGATGTCAGATGGGCACATCCTTACTCCGTATATGATGANTTAGATTGGACACCTTCTGTGGAAAGATCTTCCGTAAAAGGCGCTGATTGTTACGATCGTTATCGAGTTCGATTGGACGAAATGAAAACATCAGCAGAATTAATTCTTCAAGCATTAGACAAAATTCCCGGAGGCGCAGAAACATATCATGAACCTGGAGACCCCGCTCTTGTGGCAAAAGCTCCATCTCGTGCAACGGATGGTCAAACAGGCTTCCATCATTTTGAGGATCCTCGGGGAGAATCGATGTTTTATATTGTTGGGGGAGGAGATGAGAGAGGAAAGAATCCATATCGTGTTTCCATTCGTTCTCCTATGTTCATTACTATTCCTTATGCAGCAAAATGTATGATTGGATACAAAATTGCTGATGTCCCTGCNATCATGGGAAGTTTCGATCCTTGTATCGGGGAGACAGATCGGTGATTCTATGGCTACAGAAGACTGGTTTGATGTTCGTGGAGCAGTGGCATGGGTTACTGAACAAACAATGGACAAAACAATTGGAATGACTCGATTCTGGGAACAAAAATACTGGTTGAGTGACTTTTCTGCTGAATTCGCTATGGCTGCAATAATATTTGTAGTTACTATGTTGGCAGTATTGGGTCCAGTTTGGATGGAAAGGAAACTCATTGCTCGTTTGATGGATCATCGTGGTTCAACAATTGCAATTCGTTCATTATGGACTGGTGAAGGTAATATCCGAGTAGAATGGTGGAAGAATCTACCATTTGGAATCGGAGTCCCAATCGGTTGGGTTAATGGATTCTTATGGAATAATTTTGGTAATGATTCCAACAACCCAAAGGTCACTCAGGTTGGAAATAGAAGCTATGCTGGATTCTGGTGGGCTTTACCCGGAATGATTAACAATTTTGCTGATTTTACAAAATTCGCAATCAAGGAACACATGCCCCCGAGAGATGCAGATCAAGTTACCTATGAAGTGGCTCCTTACATCATCATCTCCACAACATTACTTGTTTTTGCCTTCATCCCTTATGGCCCTAGTTTGTACGCTGCTAATCCAGATTTATCACTAGTCTACATGATGGCAATTTTTGGAATTGCGCCTCTGGGTGTTTTCTTTGCAGGTTGGGCATCTAACAACAAATATACTCTCATTGGAGGGATGAGAAGTGCTGCTCAATTGACTGCTTATGAAATTCCTCTTCTTGTCACAGTTCTTGGGATTGCCGTACTTAGCGGGACTTTGAATATTATCGAAATTGCAGAATTTCAGATGAATAATTCCCTTGGTAGTGTTTGGAATATTTTCCTCATGCCTCTTGGTGCAGCACTTTTCTTAATCACTATGATAGCTGAAGTAGAACGCACTCCATTCGATATGCCCGAAGCAGAAGCCGAACTAGTAGAAGGTTGGTGGACTGAATACGGGGGAATGCGTTGGGGTCTTCTTTTCGCCTCTGAATATCTTCGAGCACTCGCAGCCTGTCTTTTGTTTTCCCTATTTTTCTTGGGGGGCTGGGAGTTCCCATTCGAGGATTCATTGATTGGTCTTCCATTCATTGGAGGAGTCTTTGACATTTTATTCCAAATAGTTCCTCATTCTGCTTGGTTATTGATGAAAGCATGGTTGGTATTTGGTTTCTTTATTTGGGTTCGAGCCTCCCTACATAGAGTTCGTACAGACCAAATTCTTGAATTTGGATGGCGTTACTTATTGCCACTTTCTGTAATTCAGTTGGGACTTAGTATTTGGCTTCGACTAGGTGTTTATGATGGGGGCCCTTGGCCAATGATTGTACCAATATTGATCACAGTCGTTGCTGTTGTTCTGTTTGTTGTTCTAGTCCTAGATGAAGACGAAGAAGCACTAGCAGAGCAAAGGCGCCCATATCACGTTAGTGAGATCGACAAAGCCTCACCAGGAGCAAGAATTAATTTGGAGGATTAAATATGGCTTATCACCCTAGAGCGACACCGAACTTTCGAAATCTTGTAGTTCGTCCTATGTGGATTACTTTACGTGCAGGGCTTCGAACAATCCCATATATTGGCCCACGTTTCTTTTCTTCCGGATACCATGGAAAGAAAGCTCAGATGCTTGACGAGGAGACGATTTCTCGTGTTGGAGAACATGGCGAAGACGGTCCGATTTATGCAGCAGATCGTGAGACCAGCCACTATGTAAAATCGATTTCTCGTCCTGTCACTGTAATGTATCCATACGAGCGGTTAGAGGATCTTGAACCATGGTTATTCGTTCCAAATAATTACAATGGAAGAATAGGAGTTGTTTGGGAAACATGTACTGCTTGCAAGGCATGTGTTAGAGCATGTCCAAATGATTGTTTGCACATGGAGTCTGAAGTCAGAGTCAATGTTTTAGATATGCCAGACGCGACAGAAGAAGATGCTGGATTGAGTTCAGTAGAATTTGTTGAAGGTGGATATCTTGCTAGGAAAAATGAAAACTTTGAGGAAATTGAAAACACATTTTCCTTAGAAACAGCACATGAATCTGCACCTCAGCAATATGATTTTGCAGAAATCATTGATTTAAGCGGCAATACTGCATCAGTACGTTGGACAAATTCAGGAAAAACGGAATCTGTAGATTTGGATGGTATGATTCCAGCTGAACAAGATATTGTTTCAGGCAGAATAGACTTAGGCCGGTGTATGTTTTGTGGACTTTGCATGGAATCATGCCCATTCAATTCCTTTTTCATGACAAATGAGTATGATGGAATGTCAGGTCTTACTCGAGATGATTTGTGGATGGATGCTGCTAGAACTAGGGTTCTTCCTGTTGTTCACAAGGAAGCAGTAGATCGTGAACTTGCGAAGAGAGCAGATAAGGAAAGAGCGAAGAGAGAAAGGGCAGCAAAGAAGGCAAGTAAGGAGGCATGATTATGGCAATTGATGGCGAACTAATCACATTTGGTTTGTTCAGTTTAATCGCCATCGGTGGTGCTTTAGGTTGCGTTTATGCAAAACGAGTCGCACACTCTATGCTTTCGTTAGTTTTCTGTTTCTTTGCAGTTGCAGGAGTATTTGTTTTAGCAGGTGCTGAATTACTTTCTGCAATTCAGATATTGGTATATCTTGGAAGCGTAATGTTAGTCGTTCAATTCGGCGTTATGCTCACGCGAAGACAAATTATGGACGGTGATTTTGAGTGAGAGCATTGGGGAATGTAGCTCGCGCGGGCATTGCAATTCTTGGCTTTTATCTGATGAGTTTACTTGTTGCTGCTCCTCGTTGGGCGTCCGGAGGAGTAGAAATGACTTCCCCTACTGCTCTTTTTGCTGATGCCTTGATGGTAGATTGGTCTTTTTCTTTGGTTATTCTTGGCGCATTATTGGCAATGGCGATGATTGGTGCTTCATACCTTGTTCGAGATGAACGATTAGAGAATCTAATTTGGAATGAAGGTGGAGTTGTAATATCAGCTCCACCCAGTAAAAGATCTTCAGTTTCAGTTACTATGGATTCTCCATCAGGTAATGAATTGCAAAAATTAGCTGATTATTTAGTCGAGAGTGGCCAAACTGTTTTCGATTTTTTCCGTTCAATCGATTTAGATGATTCTGGAGAAATTGACACCATGGAATTTCAATTGGCTCTCAAGAATGCCAGTATTGGAAATCTTCCTCCATGGGATATTGACGCATTAGTAAGTCAAATGGATTTGAATAGCGATGGTAAATTGGATTTGCCTGAATTAGATATTGCATTAACGAGTTTAATATCTAATGAAAACAAAGATTCCGTGAAAGAAACAGAGGCTGAGGTTGTTGAAACAAAGGCAAATGATGAAGCCGAGAAAGAAGCTGCTGAGCACCAGAAACGTCTAGAAAAAGAACTAGAAGCACGTCGCAAGAATCTAGAAAATCTTGATGAGAAGGCTAGAAAGAAACAGGAAGAACTCATTCGAGTTGCTGAAAAAGCAAAGACAATCGATTTCGGCACTCTTGGTATTGCTAGTGCTTCTGATGCTGATGACCTACAAAAGATCAAGGGCATTGGGCCGTTTATTGCTGAGAAATTGAATGCGCTAGGAATATACAAGTTCAGTCAATTGGCCAACATGACCTCTGAAATTGAAGAGGAAGTCAATGTTGCAATCGAATTCTTCCCTGGACGAGTCAAGCGAGATGAATGGGCAAAACAAGCTAGTACTTTTATCGGAGGTGAAGAAGAATGATAGATCCAGGCTATATTTCTGGACTTTCTGCAATCTTATTTTTTATTGGTCTTGCCGGAGCGTTCACTCGTAAGCACGCAATTATTGTATTGATGTGTATTGAGATAATGCTCAATGCTGTAAATCTAAATTTTGTTGCTGTTGCTATGCAAACCGGAGATCCTGAAGGTTGGGTATTCATATCTATCGCTATTGCAATAGCAGCATCCGAAGTTGCAGTTGGATTGGCTATTTTCTTATCTCTATACAGTACTAGGGAGACAATCAATCTCGACGAGGTTGATTTATTGAAACATTGAGGTGATAAGATGGGTGAATCGAAAAATGAATCGCGTCTTTTACTCTTCATATTAGCCGCTGCAATAATTCCACTAGGGTTAGCACTTGGCGGAGGAGGCCAGGCAACTGATTGGTCTTTCGTAATTATTGCTGCCCCTATGATCGCCTTCCCGATTATTCTACTGGCAGGTCAAATTTGGAATGGACATCCACTATGGAAAAATACTCTGAAAGAAGGTGGGATTCCAGCCTTAATGACCATGACAATTACCTTAGGAGTAGGTCTTTGGGTGATTATAGAATACATCGGAGGAACTGCTCAAATTGATTCTTATTCATCAGTGAGTCATATTCTTTCTTGGATTTCATTCGATGTGATGACTCATACCGCTAGTGGCTGGATCATCTTACCACAGTGGGAGATTTCTTTCGGAGTTTGGGTAGATCAAACAACATTGATGTTGTTATTTGTGGCTACTTTCCTTACATTCCTCATTTGTTGGTTTGCCATAGGGTACATGACTACAGATGAGATTAATGAAAATAGAAATCATCGCTTCTTCGCGGAATATTTGTTATTTACAGCAGGAATGTTTGGCATGGTTCTAGCAGACAATTTCCTTTGGTTATTCATTTTCTGGGAAATAATGGGACTTTGTTCTTATCTTTTGATTGGATTCTATTATTGGAAGCCTAGTGCTGCTTCTGCAGCAAAGAAGGCATTCATGACTACTAGAGTAGGAGATGTCTTTTTGATGGTAGGGCTGTTAATTCTCTACCAGATTTACGGTTCATTGGACTTTGCAGTAATTTTCGATGACCCTTCTACTGGAGTAGCAGGAGCAGTCGATGCTAGTTTGTTAGGATGGGCACTCATTATGTTGTTTATTGGTGCTGTTGGTAAGTCTGCTCAATTCCCACTTCATGTTTGGCTACCTGATGCAATGGAAGGCCCCACTCCGGTTTCTGCTCTTATTCATGCTGCTACAATGGTCAATGCAGGACTCTACCTAGTAGCAAGAATGGTTCCTTTTGTTGATGTAGCAAACGGAGGTGTTCATGGATTAGAAGATATTGGGTTACTCGTTGCGTGGGTCGGAGGAATTACTGCATTTATGGCAGCAGGTATTGCATTTGTTCAAAATGATATAAAGAAGGTTCTAGCTTATTCTACAATGAGTCAATTAGCATACATTTTCACAGGTCTAGGTGCAGCCTTGTGGTTCCTAAATCATGATGGGGAAGGTATGAGAACTGCAGGGGTTATCGTGTTAGGTTCATCTTTATTCCACTTATTCAATCACGCCATGGCAAAAGGAATGCTCTTCATGGCTTCAGGTTCTGTAATTCATGAGGTCCACCATGCTCATCATCATATACATCACGATCATCATGATGGTGACGAACATTCTGACGTATCAGAAATTCCAGAAGCATTGGTGTCTTTAGTGAAGCATCTTCGTACNGATGGATTGACTTTACGTCAATTCTTTGATAATTTAGATATTGATAGTAGCCGAACTCTAACTGTTGAAGAATTACAATCTGGTCTTGTTTCAGCATCTATTGTTGATGACTCTACGGATATTGAGGCTTTAGTTAACGCAATGGATCGTAATGGTGATGGAGAAATAGACCCTGCTGAATTAGATAGATACATGATGGATTTCTTGATTGGTGGNAAGATAGAGTCCCATGGTGAACATGATGATTTCGATCCTCAAGATATGAGGAATATGGGTGGTTTAGCAGCTCATTTACCTGTCACTTCTACAGCTATGATGTTAGGTTCTATGTCAATTATCGGAATTCCTCTGATTGGAGGTTTTTGGTCCAAAGAAGGAATTGTAGGTCATACTTGGGATGCTTTCTTCCATGGTGAATCATTGATGTTAGGACCTGCTCTCTTGATACTATTAACAGCAGGAATGACCGGATTTTACATGTCGAGAATGTGGTTCATGACATTTGCTGGTTCTCCAAAATCAGAGGTTGTAGAACATGTACATGAAACAACCCCTTGGATAAAGACACCCCTTGTGACTCTCTCAATAGTAACCGCATTTACTGGTTTAATACTGTCAATGTTCGGTGTTGTGAAATTCCTTGGTGGCAAATATGATGAATTGAAACTTTACGATTCATACAGTTACGATCCATCTGTTGTTGATGCGTTCGTCTATGCTCTTGAGCATGCATTCTTGCCATCAGATCCTAATTTCATGATTGTAGGCTACACCACAATTTTCCTTTCGTTTATTGTTGGGCCATGGTTTGCTATGCGAATCCACGGAGGCTCACTAAAAGAAGGAAGTTCTGCAATTCCATTAGTAGGATGGTTAGTCAAATTATCTTCTAGACCGAGCAAAATGGATGTTACTGAAATTAGTGAATCTTCATTGGCGAAGGCACTTGAAGAGAGATTATACATCGATCATTTGTATGAAGAAATAATTCGTAGAACAGTAATTCCTTTCTCATTATTCTCCTCTTGGTTCGATAGAAAAATAATTGATGGAATTGTTAGAGGATTAGAAAAAGGATCTCAAGCCTCCAGTCAGAAAATTCGCTTACTCACTACAGGTAGTACTCGCGATTATATTTTGTATGCCACAATCGGGGCTCTCAGTATCATATTCTTGCTCATGGGGGTGACTTCTTGAACGAATTAGAAATCCTAACTCTTACTCCTCTTTTTGCTGGTTTATTTTTACTCCTAATCTACGAAGTTGTCCCTTCAAGTACAAAGAAACAGGCTGTTGATTTGATAAAATATGCAAACATGGGTATTGCAGTATTATTGTTCGGTCTAGCAACGCAAATTGGTCTCGAAAATGATTGGTTATCGACATGGTCTGCTGGTTCTTTCGGGGCTCAAGGATCTTACCTCTTGGAAAGTGAATATACTTCTCTAATCCCTAGTATTGGAGTGAATTGGCATGTTGGAATTGATGCTCTATCGTATCCTATGATCTGGTTAACTACGCTTTTGATTCCAATTTCTATGTTGGTTCAATGGGATGCTAAAAAGGGTGCGCAATTCCATAGTTTGATTCTTCTAATGGAAGGAGCATTACTGGGTGTGTTTGCAGTATTGGACTTATTCTTGTTCTATGTTTATTGGGAACTAACATTAGTTCCTATGTTTTTCTTGATTCTAGTTTGGGGAGGAGAAGATAGAAGATATGCAGCCATGAAATTCTTCATCTATACGTTTGCAGCTAGTATTTTGATGTTAATCGGAATCTTAATTGTATATTTCCATAGTTCTCCAGTGTCAGGCATTTCAGGAACGTTGACCCAACACCATTTCGATATCCCGCTACTAATGCAACAGTCATCGTTGATTAGTTCTGCTGGATTGAGAACAGTCGTATTCCTCTTGATGTTGGTGGGATTTGCCACTAAAATGCCCAGCGTTCCAGTACATACTTGGCTTCCAGATGCCCACGTTCAAGCCCCTACTGCTGGTTCAATGCTATTAGCAGGAGTGATGCTAAAGATGGGGGCATATGGATTCCTCAGAGTTGCAGTAAGTTTGTTCCCTCAAGAGACGGTAACAATGATTCCATTGTTGGTTTTCCTAGGTATGGCTAGTTTGTTTTATGGAGCATGGGTATGTCTTGGGCAAACAAATCTCAAACGAATGGTTGCTTATTCATCTGTTTCTCACATGGGTTTGATTTTCTTAGGAATTGCAACAATGCAACCTCTTGGAATTGCTGGAGCATTATTTATGATGTTCGCGCATGGAATAATTTCTCCTCTTTTGTTTGCTGTTTGTGGCTCATTCAAACATCACTATCATACCTTGGAAATTGGTTCAATGCGTGGATTAGCACATCATAGTCCGTTCATGGCTGGCCATATGATGTTGGGATGGATGGCGAGTCTCGGACTTCCTCTTATGGCCGGCTTTGTCGCAGAGGTGGCAATTATGATCGCTTTCTGGATGACTTTTGGTTGGTGGGTCCTAATCCCTGCGTTAACATTAATTCTCACAGCAGCATACTATCTATGGTCTATGCAAAGAACAATTTTTGAAAGTGGAGACCCACATCATGGTATTCTTCCAGACACTATGCATGGAGACAAACCTCGTGATGTCACATGGCACGAGAATGCTGGGATGTTCATATTAGGATGTTTAGCAATTCTATTCGGAATTCTTCCTGCATTATTCTTTGAGATGATGTCTAATTGGAGTACAGGTTTGGTTAGTGAAATCATGATTGATGCTCTTACTGCTTTGGGGGTGACTCCATGAATATAGAATCCCCTCTTCTTGCTCATCCACTGTTAGTAGAATCTCTGCGTCCTGAGGTGACAATAATTGTGGGAATCCTTCTTCTCATAATAGTCCCAAATCTAGGAAATGCTACAGTTAGGATTCCAATGACTCAATTTAGAATTCCGGTATTCCTAGGAGGTGAGCGTTTCCGTGCTACTAGTGATCCTTTAGTTCCAGGTGTTATTTCTCTGTTTACTCTGCTCTTAGCAATGGCTAGTAGTTTGATGACTTTCGTAGAAGGTGCCGCTCTATCCACAGTATGTATTTCAGCAAACGGGGCAATTCAACAAGGTTGTGCTGGCTCGTCTGATTACATTTTACGATCTGATGCATTTAGCCGTATTTTCACATCAATATTCAATTTTGCATTGTTGGTTGGAACTGCAGCAATGATAAACAGAATGCCTGCCAAGGCCGATGCAAAAGCTCCTCATCCTGATTCTAGTGATTCATTCAGAGCCCGTGCAATTCGTGTTCTTTTGAATAATCGGCGTCAAGGTGACTTCCATTTACTTGTCTTATTCGTTGCTCTTGGAATGAGTATTGTAGCATTATCTACTAATCTATTCTTACTATTTGTAGGGCTAGAATTAGCATCCTTGGCAATCTATATTCTTGTAGCATTCATGAAAGAAGAAACTACTAGTGGAGAAGCTGCAACGAAATATTTCCTTACAGGCTCTGTTTCAAGTGCGATAACTCTCTATGGAATGTCTCTGCTTTACATCTGGAGCGGTTCTGCTACAGATTATACTTCTGCAACCTTGAATCTCACTGGACCTCAAGGATTAGCTGCTACATGGGCTGCAATGGAAACTCTTGAACCACTAGCTGCAATTGGTTTTGGAATGCTACTTGTTGGTTTTGGATTCAAGGTAAGTGCAGTTCCATTCCACTTTGCAGCCCCAGATGCTTACTCTGGTACCTCTTCACCAATGGCATCAATTCTCGCTACTGCGTCAAAGGCAATGGGATTCGCCGCACTTCTTCGCGTATTGGTCGTAATGACTGGTCCTGAATTCGGATCTGCAGCATTCTGGCTCCCACTAATTGGAATACTTTCAGTTATTACGATGACTTGGGGTAATCTTGCAGCACTTTCCACCGAGAACCCGAAGAGAATGTTAGCGTATTCAAGTGTCGCACATGCTGGATATTTGCTTGCTGCTCTTGCAGCTCTTGGCTCAGGATTGGCCAGTGAATCTACCAATGAATTACTAATTACGGCAGTAGTATTCCACCTTCTTGTTTTAGCTTTCTTCAAGTCAGGTGCATTCTTGGTACTAACGATGACAGAGATTAGAGATGATTCCTCATCAATAGAGTCACTATACGGTCTTGGACGTCGAGATCCAATCATTGCAGTAGCGATGTTTGTGTTTATGTTGGCTCTTGCAGGTGTTCCTCCACTTTCAGGATTCCTTTCGAAATTCCTTGTAATAGATGGTATAATTTCAGCGAGTACTGGAAGTGGTTCAATTTCTGCTACAGGTGCTGTTGCTTGGTTGAATAGTGTTCATTGGATTTTCTGGCTAGCAATCTCTATGGCATTAAATAGTGCTCTATCCTTATTCTATTATCTAAGAATAGGACAAGTAATGTTCTTTGAGAAGTCAAAGAGTATTCTACCTCTCCCAGATGCACCAATGATTAGAATCACAGTAATTCTTTGTCTGATTCTAACGGTTATTGCAGGCATAGGTCCTTTCAGTCAAACCTTGGTTGATATGGCCACTATGGCAGCTCAACACTTGTTGAAGGTTTGAGCCGCCTTGACCGTTGTTGTTTTTAGTAGGTGGTCCGCAGGCTATCTTCAATGGCACGCGGTCGAGAGGATAAGGTGGACGAAGAACTCCTTGCCCAGATGGAGTCTGGAGACGGTTCAACCCGTATCCGGGTCCCACTTCCAAATCGTAAAGTAAACGAGATGTTTGCTATCGCTGACCAGATGTTGGGTGGACGTAGAGTTCGAGCTATTTGTGAAGATGGTGAAGTTAGAATCTCTAGAATTCCAGGAAAGATGCGTCGTAGACAATGGGTGAGAGAAGAAGATTTGATTGTTGTTCAACCTTGGGAATATCAAGACGATAGAGCAAATGTGATTACGAGATATAGCAAGACACAAGCAATGTACCTTTCTCGAAAAGGACAGCTACCTCCTATTGTAGATGTATTCGGATCTGGAGAAGAGTCCATAGAAATTGGAGATGAAAGTGGAATTTTTGAATCATCTTCAGAAGTAGATGAAATCGAATCTGAACAAGAAGATGATGTGGATGATATGTTTTCCTCGAATGATTCTGATGAAGAGTTGACACCTGAAACGGAACCTATTGCAGAGCCCACCAGAACTCGTCATGATGATTTTGAAGATGACGATGATGGCGATATAGATTCATTCTTTGGATAGGTGGTCTAGTGACCACAGATGATGAATTCGTTGACGACTTTGAAGATGAAATTGATGTAAAATCCATGCATGGTGAAGGTGGAGTATCTACTGAGTGGATGGATCAACCCAAAATGAAAAAGATGTTCCAAGAGATTGAACATCGATTGCAAGGGGTCCTTGGAACAGGGCGATATGACTGGGTAGATAGACGTGTTTTCGATCAAGTTTTTGATCAATCTACATTATTATCAATCTACAAACTGATGCGCCAAGGTGCTATTGATACAGTTGAATTTCCTATAGCCAGTGGGAAAGAAGCTCATGTTTTCTATGCTACAAGTATTGATGGTCCAAGAGCAGTGAAAATTTTTCATACGAGTAATGCTGTTTTCAAAGGATTAACAAAATACATTGAAGGTGATCCAAGATTTGGAGGATTAAAACGAAGGCATCGAGAATTGGTGACTATCTGGGTTCGAAAAGAGCATCGAAATTTGAAGAGATTAGAGAATTCAGGTCTTCGAGTTCCTGCTGCATTTGAGGTGAATCGGAATGTGTTAGTAATGGAATATCTTGGCTCAGATGATGGTCCAAGCCCTCGCCTCAGAGACATAAAAATTGAAGATCCAGATACAATTTTCAATGAATTAGTGAATTTTATGAAAGTTTCATGGAAAGATGCTGATTTAGTCCATGCTGATTTATCCGAATATAATGTACTTTGGCATAATAATGAACCATGGATTATCGATGTAGGGCAAGCAGTAAAATCTGCTCACCCTAATGCTCAAGAATTTTTAATCAGAGATGTAAGAAATATTTGTAACTGGGCTAGTAAAAAAGGAGTCGAAACAAACTTTGAAGAAACATTGCTGAGTATTTTAGAAGGATAATCTGGAATAAGTTGTAGGTGATTTAGGGATGGAATTACTTGCTAGAATTGCAAAAGATCGAATCGGAGTCCTCATAGGTAAGTCGGGTGAAACTAAGTTAGAAATTGAGAACGCGGCTCAATGTACGTTACATATTGATTCAGATACAGGAGAAGTTAACGCAAAATGGTCTGAAGAATCCGATCCAATTGTCCGAATAAAAATGCCAGATGTGATTCGCGCAATCGGTCGGGGGATGGCTCCATCAAGGGCAATTACTCTCTTAGAAGATGATGTTCATCTCAAAATGTATGATATCAGAGAATGGGTTGGACGTCAACCCAATCAAATTAAGAGAATGAGGGGAAGGATCATCGGAAGAAACGGAAGAATTCGCGAACTTATTGAGGAATTAAGTGGTGTTGAGTTGGTAGTTTACCGTTCTACAGTTGTTGTTGTTGGAGATATAGACTCGCTTACCATCGGTTCAGCTGCAGTAGAGAGAGTACTTTCTGGAGCAGAACACGGAACTGTTCTCAAGTACTTGGAGTCAGAAAGACGCCGTCAACGAGTGGAACGTCAAACGTTGGCAATGCATGAACAGCGTAAATCAACAACCTCTTCTGGATTTGATGCTCTTGTTCCCGGTTTAGCAGCCGCAAGAGAGAGAAGAAATGAGCGTAGATTCAAAGCATCTCAAGTAGATCCTGAAGATACTGATGCAGTTAATGAAATGATGGAATTAGCAGGAGATGAATCAATAAATTGGGAAGAGGAGTAATCATTCTTCCTTTGTACTTCTCATTGTCCAGGCCATCCATCCTGAAACTGCAATTAAGAGGAATAAAGCAGGCATGAAACTAGTAACAGCACCAATTGAACTTGGTCTTGCTCCACTAACAACAAGATATTCTACATTATTCCCATCATCCTTCTCAGGAATGATTTCATCAGGGTCAATTGATAATTTCAAATCATATTCACCGGATGCAAGAATTCGGACTTCAAATGGATCTAATACTTCTCTACCATCATACAAGCTACCTGCATTCAGTGTACGAGTCTCTAAAACAGTCCAATTTGTATCTGTAGTTCTATCACTAGGTGCCATCTCTAATCTAACAATTACTGAACCAGTAAATGCTTGATTTGCAACTACAGTTCCTGTTACGTTGATTTTGTCTCCAGTATTAGCTGCGACTATTAGTCTATCAACACTCACATCCTCTAGATGAAAATCAATCCCCGGTACGATTCTGACATATGTTGGAGGACTCAAAATTTGATTTCCTGCATTGTCGCTCATAATCGCTGAAACTCCTAACCAATCACCTTGTTTAGTTGACCAATCTATTCCAGATGGTAAATTCGCATTCATTCCAGATCCTAAAGAAAGCCATTGATTGGTGATATCAGGTATAGATCCCATTCCGTCATTATCAAATCCATACCTTAGTGTTGTATTCGATTCGTCAATTCCAGACAAAGTATCAGTTGCAATTAATTGAACACTAATTTGGCCCTGAGTCATTGTGGTAATTTCCGGAATACTCCACCCACCTGCAACTGGATCTGTATGGTCGGTCCAGAATGTATGGTTAGTACTTGCTCCAGAATTCCCTAATCGATCTACTGCTCTGAAGGATAGAACTCTTTGCCCTTCTGGGAGAGGTAAGGTGGAAGTTGATCCACTACCAAAATTGTTCCAATCTTCATTATCTACTCTCCATTCGTAATGATCAATTCCAATTCCACCGTTATCTGATGCCCCTGCTGCCAATGCACCAACGGTTACTACTGCATCATTTGTCCATGCACTTTCAGAAACCGAGAAAACAGGAGTNCCTGTATTTGGTCCGGTCCTATCTATTCCAAGATACAAAGATCTGGTGGCAGTATTTCCTGCTTCGTCATACACAGTAAGTGAAACGGTATAGAGTCCCTCGGAAAGATCACCTGGTGCCCATGACCAACGATGTAGTAAAGCCCCGGGTCCGTCTGAGGGGGGATTTCCACTTCCGGGTACACCAGAAATTACTGCTTTGTCTAGGTTATTATCCGAAGCATTCCAACGGAAAACCATAGAATCAGTTTCATCGATATCAAACCAAGCTCTATTTGCGATTGATGATCCATCGCCGACCTCAGCATCATCTACACTTAATGTCAAAGAAGATGGAGCAGTATTATCCACGATAAATGAAGAAGTAACAACTTCAATGTTAGAACTCCCATCAGATGGATGTCCGGTAATTCGTAATCTATGGGCCCCATCATCTACTGTACTGCTGTCCCATGAAGTAGACCAAGGAGTTCCTGACATATTGGAAATTTGTGTCCATGTTGCCCCTTCTTCAACTTCTAAAATTACATAATCTAATCCTGTAATATTGACAATAGATATCGTATACGTCCCTCCAATAACTTCTCCTGATTCTGGAGGATTTACGAAATCTAAACCAGCATTTCGTGCATCAGTTCCTGCTACAATTCCAGAGCAAATGCTCGACAGAATGAGCAATGTCAGGAGGCGGGAAATCGTCCGAGTAGCCATGGAACGGTGGGTATGTAGGACCGGTCGCCCTTCAATGCTTTCACGTAGTAGACAGCGGGAGCGTTGAAGTGCCCCTAGACCCCTTCATCCAACATGAGGACGGGACACTTCGTATGTTTGCTCCTTCTGCTGCCACTTTTTGGCGTTGTTTCAGCAACTACTGCAGGTGGAATTACTGTAGACGAATCTGATATCAATATTGTTGGTACCTTAGAAAACGGGTCTCAAGTAGTTGTAGAAGTTACTCTACATAATAGCGATACATCCGATACAACTGCATCATACCAACTAAGTCAAGATGGTAATTTAATTCAGGATAGTACTTTTGTCACAGTCACAGCATCGTCCTCAATCACAGTCCAAGTTCCAACTGTATTGACACGTGCAGGAGAAGTTCCATTCCGAGTTGATTTTTCCGCAAATGGTGTCTCCAATGACCAATCTGCCCTTTTCACCATTTCAGATCGTTCAAACTTGATCGTATCTGAACTTATAATTGACCCCTCATCTGATTTATTCTCGGGTACAGCCTTCTCTGCAAACACCCAGATTTCCAATGTAGGAGGAGTATCAGCTGGCTCAACAACTGTCACTTTTGAATTAGGGGAAGAACCTCCTTTGGATTATACTGTAGGATCGTTACCACCTGGGGAAAGTGTTTGGATTAATCGAACATTTACTGCCCCAGCATCTGACGCTTTGTTGACTGTAACTGCCAATAGTAATTCTAACGATGGAATTCTTGAATCTAATTCGAGTGATAATTTTCGCTCTATTATGATTGAGATTACGACACCTCCAAATTATTTTCATGATGGTGAAATCACTGTAACTTCATCTCCTTCTTCTCTCAGAGGTCCTTGGGATATTAGTGGTTCATTACTTCGAATGCCTAGTACCGGATCGATTGTTGTACCTATGCAGGTTCAGAGAGTTTCTGATGGAAGTCCAGTCCATGCATTCTCAATAGATTTCCTTGAAGGTCAAAGTTCTATTCTTTGGAATCAAACATTAACAGGTTCGATGTTTATTGAGAGTGTTGGAGAACTTCAATTAAAAGTCATTATTGATCCTAGTTTTACCCTTCCAGAATCTAGTGTATTTGATAATTCAAAGGAATTTTCAATTATGATGCATCCCGCTCCCAATGTAGTCGTATCATCAATTGCTGTTGCATCTCCGCTTCAGGTTCAAAGTGGAGAGTCAGTCAATTTTACAGTAAGTATTCAAAACACTGGTTCGATCCCTGTAAGTGGCACAGTAGAAGCTACATTTGAGGGGGAAAGCCTTCCTGGACAATTCAGAGTAATTCCTCCTCCTTCTTCTACTGAGTCTGGAGATATTTCTCTGGTATTTTCAACTGTTGTTAGAGGTGATATTAGTGGCACTCAATCATTTACTGCGACATGGATTCCCGATAATCCTTCACATGACTCCAATCTAGCAGATAATACCGCTACTGGATCCGTTCAGTTAGTGAGTGATTTGCGTCTACGATTTCTAAGCGATGAGAGTTGGGATAATGGCTTACCCCTCAAAATTGGAGTTGAAACAACATATTCTATTTCTGTAACATCTGATGAGGGTGCTGGAATAGAGACATTTGTTTGTTACGCTCCTTTAGGAAAAGAAGTTGACAGAACTGTAGTAAATCTTGCATCTACAGGATCTGAAGATACAGTTCAGTGTACTATTACTCCAGATAAGGCTGGAGATCTTCAATTGGCAATCATAGCACTTAACGGAACAGTACCTTCCAAAACCTCATTGTGGACTGTAATTGCTGACAGTGGTGAATCAATTAATCCTGAAGAAGCTAACAGAGAGTTAGGTGTTGCCTTGATGATTCTCTTGGGAATTGCAGGGATTATTGTGTTGATTGCTGCAATTTTCCTTACTAGGAGGGTTATGGAAGAGACAGAACGTGAGACGTTTGAATTGTGTCCTGCCTGTGGTGGTGAAATTGAAGGAGATGAAGAGATTTGCCCTCATTGTGATTTCCAACTTACTAGTGGCTTCAGTCGTTTCCATGATTGTGAAGAATGTGGTACTTCGATTCCATCTGCTATGGATCATTGTCCATATTGTGGAGCCGTTCAAGATGTGTCTTCCCATTATGAACGACGAGAGAGAAAAGAGTTGGTACCTCTACCTGATGAAGAAGAAGATGAAGGAGAAGATGAAGAAGAAATTCTTATCGGAACTGAAGACTTTGATGACCAAATGGAGAACTTCGGAGTTTCAGAAGATTCCATTGAAGATGATTGGGAATCAGGATTGGAGGAAGCAGAAAGCCAGATTCGGTCAATTGAGGAAGAATATGAACAGGAATTGTCCTCAGAAGAAGACGAAGATGAGGAAATTGTTTCTACAAATCTCCAAGACCAATTAGAAGCCGGTCGAGATATTGATTCATTCCTCGCAAAGAAAGGGAAGAGACGTGCATTGAAGGATGAGGAAGTTGAGTTGAGTGCAAGCGATGCTGGTATTCGTAAAGATATTTTTGACTTGACTGGAGAGGAAGGAGTCCTTCCTGGAGAGAAAGTTGTCTTTGATGAGTTAAGTGATCCATCTGCTCAAGTAGGTAGTGAATTACAATTAGATAAGACGAGTGACTTCAGTTCACTTTCATCAGAAGCAGGCCATACTGAAGGTATTTCTGATGGGGTAGAAGAAGAAAATCCTAAACCAAAAAGAAGACGAAGTATTCGAAGAAAGAGTAAGGAGGAAGGATCCGACGAATCGCAGGATTGAAGATCTTGACTATCTTCCATTAATTGCCTGAGTGATGACAGAAGGGGTCTGAGCAGAGCATTGACGAACCCTATGAGTGCAGACAGGTGAATGGAGTTGATTGAATGAGTAACTTTTTTGTAAATCGAAAAGTAGCTCTCTGTCTTTTGATTACTCTTACTTTAATGAGTCCTGGTTGCCTATCTCTTCTTTCAATGAGGGAATTAATGGAAGATATGAAAGAAGACCCTAAAAGTCGTAGTCAAGATACTAGAGTTGGTTGGGATTATACTTTTGATACTCAAGATATTGAATCTACAGAATATACTAACCAATCTGAATTTTTGATAGACCCAACCGTTAGTCAAATTGAGATATTTTTTGATGCATCAATTGGAGATGCGATTTCAGATTTTGCTAACGAAACATTCCCTGGTTTGGTTGAAGAAGTTGGAGCTAGATATGTTGAGATATCTGTTTGGGAGCCAGGAGAATATCCAAGTGGCACACCCTTTTTCACTGAGAGGGCAACTGAAAACTACGAATTTACAGAGACCTATCTCAATGAAGATTCATCTCCTTTCGAGGATGGAGAATGGATTCTAACAGTAGAGGCAAGAGGAATAGGTATCGAGACGCCAATCGATATTTTATCCGTATATGATTCCTTTTCAGTAAAAGTCACTGTATCGCGTCCGTGTGTATTTTTTGCAGAGATTCATGAAGTAGGAGAATGCACGGATCTCATTGATTTGGAATAAATTTCAATCTATCTGGACAGCCTTCCCTTCTGCTACAGGATTCACATTTCCCAGGCCTGTTGTGATCTCGCTTTGCTCCTCCTTGAACACTTACTCGCTGAATTTCTTTGATTATATCAAACAACTTTTCCTTTTCTTTTTCATTCCATTCAATTGAATATACTGATTCAGTACCATATCTCAGAAACCCAAATGGAGGGGGATTTCCTGTCATTGATTCAATCAAATGTAAATACGCTAGAATTTGAAATCGATGACTTTTATGAGGCTTTTTCGGAATTTTACCGGTTTTTAATTCTACAGGAATTAGATCTTCGCCTATTCTAGTGATTTGATCTGGTCTTCCTCGTAGTCCTGTATTTTCATCTTCTAGAAGGAAAGAATCACCTCCGTCACTATACCTAATATCCCCTAATTCTTCAAGACCTGCCTCTATGTCCTTTTCCTTTATTCGTTGATTTGCAGTAAGTGCTGCTTGTAACCTCGTAGTGGCCAACAATGTCCAAACTAAAGCCAAGACTAGAAGAGCAAAGGTGGCTAAACTTCTATTTTGAGCGAATGTTAATGCGATTCCATGAAGACTTAACGCTATTGCTGAAAAGAGAATTAATGCTTCTGGACGCCCAAAAGTGAACCATCCTTTTTCTCCCAGTTCTAATGGAGTATTCAATGGCTGTAAATTATTCTCTATTTCAGAAGTACTCGTTGATGATGAAAGTAATTTTTCATTCCAACCGAACCACTTTCTCCATGGAAGAACTAGAAGAACAATGGCTAGAATTAACCATACTAACGCTAATAGAACTAAGAATTTACCAATCATACTTGCTAGTTCAGAATCTATTAGTCCATCTTGTACAAAATAAAACGCAGCAGTATCTGCAGCCAAGGTCAGTACAACAGCAAACCACCATGACCAAATTACAATATTGCGGGTAAATTCATTCTGTGCTTCAATTTTTTCAACAATTATTTGGTGCATTTGCTGATGTTTTTCGATCCCTTGTTCCACTTCTTTTCCTTTGGCGCTGACTCCTTCACTTTCTAGTCTCCAACTCATTGGACAGTAAACATAGCGTTCTACTTCTGATGCAGAAACGTTGAGAATTTTATTTTCCAAATCGAACCAAAATCCATCTGGCCCTTCAGTCCCCTGTTTTAGAGGACCTCTCAGGCTACTTGTGTCCTCCATCGATAGATGGTATCGGCGGCTATACAAAGGGGTTGGGGCGGAAGAAACCCCCTATTTTGAATATCACTTAGTAGCGAAGCGGTTATGAATGGGAGTCAGGTGGCCACGACGCTGATAATCATGAGTGACGTAGAGTACCTCCTCCCATTAGACACATATCAGCAACACTTTGTCCACATTGGAACTCAACAGAGTAGCGCTCACATGGTACCTTTTTTGGAAGATCAGAAGCAAGAAGGAACTGGTCTTTATCTGATTAATTTGGAAGAGACAAATAAGCGATTTTCTATTGTATCTAATTTTCTTAGTAAATACAAGCCAGAGAATATCTTGGTAGTAAGCGCACGACAGTATGGGCAGCGCCCTGCTCGTCGCTTTGCTCAAGCAATAGGTGCTAGGCATATTGTTGGACGATTTATCCCAGGTACCCTAACAAATCCTAGACTACGTAGTTATATTGAACCTGAAGTGATTATTGTCACAGATCCTCAGGCAGATCAACAAGCGCTCTCCGAGGCTGTGAATAGTGGTCTTCCAGTAGTTGGAATCTGTGATGCTAATAACACACTTCGCTTTGTCGACTTGGTTCTTCCGGCTAATAACAAAGGTCGTAGAAGCCTAGCCCTCGTTTATTGGTTACTTGCTCGAGAGGTTGTAAAAGCTCAGGGAAGAGTTACTGATGATCAATGGGACGCGGCAGAGAATGTAGAAGACTGGGAGTCCTCATTCTGAGTACTTGATTCGCGTCAAAGTCAAGACCCTAACACATTCAGAGGTGTACAATGGACGCAGTCCCACTTTACCTTGCTCCGATGGCTGGAGTCACGGATCTTCCTTTTCGTCTATTAGCGAAAGAATGTGGTGCAGACATTACAGTCACAGAATTTACTGCTGCGGCTGGATTAAATCGAGATGATGCTCGTAGTTGGAGAAGATTAGAATCAGATCCGAGAGAATCCCCGTTCATTCCACAGATTTTTGGTGGCGTCGAAGAAGAGATGGTTGGAACAACTAGAGCCCTCTCTTCAGTTGCAGATATTATTGACCTTAATTTTGGATGTCCAGCTCCAAAAGTATGTAGAAACTCTGCAGGAGCTGCACTTCTTGGAGATCCGGATAGATTAGTGAGTATGGTTCGTGCGTGTATTGAGGCCAGCGATGTTCCAGTAACCGTAAAGGTTCGACTAGGTACCGGTTCAGGTCCTAACACAGCACATTCGATTGCTCTTCGATTACAGGATGAAGGAGTGTTTAGAATTGCTGTTCATGGACGAACATTACGTCAAAGATATGCTGGTGAAGCTGATTGGGAAGAGATTGGAGAAATGGTACGTGATTTATCTATTCCAGTTATAGCCAATGGAGATGTCAAGGATGCAGATACCGCAGCTCGATGCCTTGCAGTTACCAACGCAGCAGGACTCATGATTGGTAGAGCAGCTATAGGTAATCCAGATATTTTCTTTAGAATAAAGAAAGGATTAGGTTGGAAATTCAATCCAGCACCTTGGCATCAATTTGTTTCCGATGCGTCATTAGAAGGAAAAGAGGCTGCAATCAAGTTGTGGTGTTGGAGAAGATATTGCGAATTAGCTGATGAAACATATGGAAATCGTCGAAATAATCATCTTAAACGTCATGCTATTTCATTCACTAAAGGATTAGAAGGAGCAAGTGATATGAGAGTCAAGTTACACAGAACTCAAGGACCAAATGAATTAATTCAATCTGTTACAGACTTTTTAGAACAGTCAATGCAATCAACTAAAATTATGATATAACTTGATCATATTTTTTTGAAATCATTCTCAGTCTTTCAAGTATCCTCTGCACTCTAGAAAGTAATCGGGAAACGATTGAATTTGCATCCTTTCCTGTTAGTCGATATCCGTAGGGGACTCTTCCACCTAATGTATTTACAAGAAGGCATTTTACTTCTGTATCAATACCATCTAGATGCTTAGAAATACTTTCAGTTGTCAATTTCTCTTTCTTTAAATCTGATATAATTCGATCAGCTACTTGTTGTTCTATCCGCCCTAGACCACCTCGCCCCCGAATCCATTTTTCCCCTCTTTGAGTCCATTGATGTGTTAGTCCAATGAATAGATTATGTGAAATTCGATCCTCTAATAACACTCTTTCAACAAGAAGTGCTGACCTAAATCTATCTAAAACCCCTAAAACCCGGGTTCTAGATTCATTTGTTTCTTTCATCAAGAAATCAGTTGTAAGAGGTATTTCAGCACTTCCGAGTAAAGTGAAAATTTCCAGACACAAATCATCCTCTTCTTTCCCACGATCTCCTGTGAAACCAAAATCTCTCAACAATGAGCTAAGGGCTATTTGATTCTCAATAGGTCCTTGTTCTGAGATAATTATTCGAAAGGGAATATCTTCTCCTCCCAGTTGTAGTGGGTCATGATTCATTCTAGTTTCAGATTGTGAAATTACTTCATCAAGGATGGACATACGTTGTGTTAGAATTATTTCAGCTTGAGCAGAGATTAGATCAATCGCAGCAGATAATGACCCATTTCTGATAACATGCCTTTTCCATCTTCCTTCAGTCACAGTTGCTAATAATCCACAAGATCGTAATTTTACTAATTGATGATGAAGCGCAGTTGAACTAATTCCACTTGCATCAATCATAGATTGACTATCCCATCCGCGCAATGGTTCAGCAAGAAGATGGTTTTTCATTAATTCATGAATAGATCCTCTGGTTGATACGACCTCATCTGTAAAATTTCTTCTTCGAACCAGTCCCATGGTATCTAATATCCAGGCAAGTAAAACATCTGGATCATCAGTACCCACCGGAACCGGATGTTCCTGTAGGCGAAGTACGAACATACCCCTTCTCCGAAAGTTCAGGCTCAATAGTATTCGGACTAATATTGGTTAAATTATCACAATTTAGAGTTGATTCATTCCATCCAACCAATCGTAATCGATTCCACCATCTCTTAGTCCGGAAAGATGAGGGGCAAGTGTTAATTCAGTAGCATGAAGAATCCCTCTTCTTCGAAGAACAGTAACAGCTGAATGTACCGAAGCCCTTGATCTACCTAATTCTCTGGCCATTTGTGCTTGTGATTTAGGCAAATCTTGCCTCGATAATCTAGCAACTATTAATTTCTGAACTGTTGATAATCCCACCGGCATCATTGCAGCAGCATGTTCATCTCCACCGACCACTACTCCTGACATAATTTCCATCTGAGCAGGGGCTCCAGCATAATGACATGAACGACCGTTTACATGTACAACAGTTACTGAATGATTAGCAATCAAAACATCTAGATGGTGTCTTAGTGTTCCATTCGCAGCATTAAGATCTCGTTGTAATTCACGATAAGGTAGTCCTGGTTTACGTTCAAGTAAATTTAGAATTCTGGTTCTTAACGGATGTTCCCAAGAATCACTTGCAGAACTAATGGTTCCACTTGTAGCAAATCCATTTCCTGCGCCTCCAAATCCTACAAGTCCTCCTGCGATTCCTAGTATTCCACCAAGGACCCAAGGGTGTCTCCGGTGCCACTGTTGGAGGAGAGGCATGTGTTAGATTCAGAGGTAAACCATTTTCAAGGCATTGGTTCATTGTTCAGACATCTTCCTCTAAAGCACCGTTTCTAATTTTCATATATGCTACCAATGGACCCAATAGTCGTCCACAAATCATTCCATGCTTAGTTAATCTGTATGAGACTCTGATTGGAGGACCATCTTCAACTATCCTTTCAATTAATTCTGATTCAGTACATTTCCTTAGTTTATCTGACAGCGTGCGACTACTAATTCCATTCAAGAGATGTCTTAATTCGTTGAAACGGCGTTCACCAGCAACATACAAAGCTGCTAAAATTTCGATAGTCCATCGCGATCCAAAAACCTCCAACGCTTCTACTCCTGCTTGAACTTCCCATGCAGTGTCATGTGTATGGTCATCAGAATATTCTTGTAATGCCTTTCGAATTTGAGCACCCATTTCATGTACTGTATCTATTGACTGATTTATTGACAACAGATCTTGCTTGGACACCTTCATTGGGGGCTCGACCATGGTGTTTTTAAAATAACTTAGTGTATAAATTACACCCTAGTAGTTGCACGTTTACTAATACTTTGATATAGGTCGGGGTACAAGTATTGTATGGGGATAGAATGGACAAATATCTTGTTGATTGGATAGATGATTGGAGCGAAAAGTTGAGTGAAAAAGAAGAGAAAAGTGGAAGATTATTCAGTAGGATTTTGCGGTGGTAAATTGATTGAATTTATTGAATTCATTTTTGGAAAATTATTTGATGCTTTGAGAAAGGAGGTATTGAGATGAATAAATTACTTGAATCATATTTTCGAGCTATCAGTAACTGGAGATCACCTTGGTATGTGCCTCCACCTGGAAAAATCTCCTAGTGTGAGAAGATTATTCGTTGTTGTAATTAGGTCGTCTTCCTTGGATAAGCGATGACAATCCTTCGTATGCGTCCTTAGTTGCAAAAATATCTTCTAGGTTTTCTAATTCTGCTGCTAATCCTTCTTCTAAATTAGTAGATGCCGCAATGTCAATTAAATCACTAGCCATTCGTAATGCAATGGGGGCAGTTCTCGATATTTGCTTAATTTGTCGACTTGCATAATCTTCTACACTTTCTTCTGGAATTTGACCAGTCATGATTAAATTCATATTTTCATCAGAATAAAATTGAACTGCTGCTTGGACTGCTTCGGACATCCTTACGGGTGTACCAGTGTATTTGTTTGTAGGTTTACCTTGATTACCAATATTTTCAATCGTTTTCTCAACATCGGACGGCTCAACAAGATGAGTAATTAGTCCCAGATCTTCTGCTTGTTTTGGACCAATCCAATTGCCTGCGAGAATTGCCCATCGAGCAGCATTTACACCACAAATTCTGGTTGTTCTTTGGGTCCCTCCAAGACCAGGATAGATTCCAATACTTGTTTCTGGGAATCTGAATTGTGTTCTTCTAGTTCCAATTCGATAATCACATGATAATGCAAGTTCTAGCCCTCCACCCAATGCAAGTCCAGTGGTAAGAGCGATTGTGGTCTTTGGACTGTTCTCGATTTTTGCCAGAACATTATGTCCTTCTGCAGTAAATTCATAGATCTTTGGAAACGCATTTTCATCCAACCTATCTACAAAGAATTTGACATCTGCTCCTGCAACAAATGCCTTACCTGCTCCTTCCAGAACAATTGTATGTATTGTTGAATCCGTGTTCAAATTATCAACAAGTGCACCTAATTGTTCTACCACTGTTCCGTTGAGGGCATTCATCGCTTCTGGACGATTGATATTTACAGTTGCAATTCCATTTTTGATTTCAGCATCTACAAATTCAAACATCCAAGGATTTCCTGTTTCAGCTTTAATTTGAAGGAATTGAGGAAGTTTAAATCCAGAATCATCACTATGTAATTCAGAGTATGATTTGGCCATTCTGTATGCTTCATCAATTCCAAATTCATTCATCAGTTCAAACGGTCCTAGTGCCCACCGTAATCCTACTTTAGCCCCTCGATCAACATCTTCCATCGAACAAATTTCTTCTTCTACGATTTGTGAAGAAATAGAGAATACAGATCCCAAAAGTCGCTCACGAATGATACATGCCAAATCTTCTTCACATTCTTCCTCATCACCAATTTCCCACATAGCATTTTTATCAACAAGATCACGAAGATTTTGTGCACCTTTGTACCTTGGAGTGTTGAGTTGTTGAGCAAGATAATCTGTTGAATGGAGGGCAATTGGTGGGCCAGTTAAGTTCATGAGAGCAAAAGGTCCCATTCCAATATTGAATGATTTTCGAGCCACTGCATCAATTTGTGCAGGAGTTCCATGACCTTCTTGCATCAAGAGGCATGCTTCATTTAGCCATGGAACAAAGAATCGATTAACGACAAAACCTGGTTTATCTTTACAAACAATAACTACCTTTCCAAGTTGTTTACAATATTGTACAACTCTTGAAATTGTATCTTCTGAGGAAGCATCGGCTGGTATTACTTCGACAAGTCGATTTTTTGCAGGGTGATAAAAGAAATGAAGTCCAACAAATCGATCAGGCCTTGTCGTAGCTTTTGATAATTCATTGACGCTTAGGGATGAGGTATTGGATGCTAAAATAGTTTGATCGCCACAATTTTCATCCAATATTTGGAAAACATCTGATTTGACATTAAAATCCTCAAAAACTGCTTCGATAACAAGATCTGTTTCCGGGTCGACGTTGTCTACTCCTATTACACCCGAAATTCGTGCTTTTATTTCCTCAACCTGAGATTGGGAAAATATTCGTCTTTCGATAGCTTCTTCAAGAAAATCTGAGATGATTTTTTGACCTCTGTGTACCCATTGCTCTTCTCTATCTACCATTTGTACTTGGAACATTTCTTGGGCAGTTTTTTGGGCAATTCCACTCCCCATATTTCCGGCCCCTACTATAGCAACTGACTCAATTGGCTGTGTCATGGCATAAGCGAATCATATGCCGTCCATCAATGCAACGGATAATTTCTAATTCTTAATTGTCGAAGAAAACGAAATATCATAACTACGAACAGGCATTCTACATCATGTTGGCGCGCCGAGTACTGTTCTTGGTCAGTGTTTTTTGTTTGGCATTATATGCGCCACTTTCAGAAGCAAATTCCAATGGAAAAACCAGCCCATCTTGTGGTTGTCATGGAGGTTCTAGTAGTTCCACAACAGTCAGTCTGAGTGGCCAGCCATCATCATATGCCCCAGGACAATCGTATACTTTCACTGTCAGTGTTTCAAATTCACAAATCAGTAATAGTCTAGGCGGTTTTTCGTTAGATGCTTCTTCAGGGACCTTTTCAAATCCTGGTTCTAATGCTAAGTTAGATAGCGGAAAAGTCACGCATTCCAACAGAAATGCTAGATCTTGGACAGTGGACTGGACTGCACCTCCTTCTGGTACTGGAACTGTAACCGTTGATATTGCTGGTTTGGCAGCGAATGGTGCTAGTGGAAACAATGGAGATTCTTGGAATACAGCTACTTACAACATTCCTGAACAACCTCCACAAAATCAAGCCCCTTCAGTTTCTAACGTCATAATTAGTCCTTCATCTCCTACAACAACCGACTCTCTTAGTGTATCATATTCATACTCAGATTCAGATGGAGATTTAGAATCTGGAACAACGATTCAATGGAGTCGGGATTCTTCAATAATCACATCATTAGATGACTCTTCATCTGTACCTTCGTCTTTTATTTCTAAAGATGAGACATGGACTGTTACAGTTACCCCATCTGATGGTATTGATTTTGGCTCACCTGTTTCATCACTACCAATTATCGTTCAGAATACTCCACCAGTAGTAAATGGTCTCACTATTTCACCAACAGATCCTACCGAACTAGATGATCTGACGATGTCTTATTCTTTTTCAGATTCTGATTTGGATACTGAATCTGGTACCGTGATACAATGGTATCTTGACGGCTCTAGGGTTTCCACCTATGATGGAGAATCAACAATACCGAATGTATCTACGAGGGCTGGAGATATTTGGGAAGTTCGTATCACTCCTTCTGATGGAGAAGATTCTGGTGATGTTGTTACTGCAAGTATTCAAATTGGAAGTTCGAATAATGCTCCATTAATCCAATCACTCACAATTACACCCACAAACCCGGTAACTACAGATGATATTCACATGTCTTACATATTCTTCGATGAAGATGGTGACTTATCTTCATCGGTAGAGATCCAATGGATGAAAGACGAAACTCATATTCCACAATTCGATGGGGAATCAACTATACCTTCATCTGAAACTTCTAAGGGGGAAGTTTGGGAAGTTAGTGTTCGAGCAAGTGATGGGATAGAGTTTTCTCCATGGACTGATTCAGCTCCTAGAACAATTTCCAATGCACCCCCAGTTCTAGAATCTCTAAATTTAACGCCTGAAAATCCAACAAGCTCAGATGACTTGAAAATAGAATATCAGTGGTCTGATCCTGATGGGGATGCATTATCATTAGTTCATGTTCATTGGCATATTAACGGAGTTCATAACTCAAATTATGACGACCTTATCATCATCGAATCAGGACAAGTTTCTCGAGGACAATTATGGCATGCTGAGATTATTTTGGAGGATATAGATGGTGGAGAAAGTACAGATCATGAAGACCCAGAATCTAATCATATTACCAACTCTGTGACCATTGAAAATTCAAATCCATTAGTTGAAATTGAATTCGTTGATATTCAAAATGGAACTTATGTTTTAGAACCATTAGAAGTTGATATAACATCTTCCGATCAAGATTCAGATATTCTATCATTTACATCATTTTGGTATAGAGATGGTTTTAGGATTGCATCATTAGATAACCAAAGTTTAGTTCCAACTGAGTGGTTAGGAGTAGGACAAATTTGGACGGTTTCAGTTACTGCAGACGATGGATTTGGGGGGATTACTACAGAATCTAGTTCTCAGATTACTATTGAAAATTTAGCACCTTCAGCGAATTTCATAATTCCTGAATTAATCATGATTGAATCTGACACAGTTCTTGATGCTCAATCTTCCTCAGATATAGATGGAAATATTGTAGCATGGTTCTGGACTATCGGAGAATCAACCTATACTGGTCCAGTTATTTCTCACGAATTTAATATAGGAACTACAGCAGTTAATCTCACTGTTCTTGATGAACATGGAGGAATAGATTACCTAGAAATTAGTGTAGAAGCTACCCAAGGCTCTACAATTTCCGATCTGACAATCAGTAAGGAAGGATCCTTCATTGATATGTCATGGAATTGGACAGGTTCTGAAACTCAATTTTATGTTTGGCGTTCATCATCTTCATTTGAGGATAGAGGTGACTTTTCATCTGCAAGTCTAATTGCTACAACCAATAAGACTGATTTACAAGATCCAATTTTCCTTGCAGGGACTCATTTTTATGCAATTACTGTAGATATTGAAGGTGTTGAAAATCAACTTATTTCTAACGAAAATTTGGGTTCAATAGAACTAACTAACGAAGATATTGTAATTTCAGAAATAGAAGAAAGTACCATTGGCTCAGTTTTAATTTTCACTTGGATAATTCTCTCAATATTGATTTCATTTGGAATCGGAATCAGGAGGAGATTCTCATGAGAATTTTACATAGAGTTTTGATTTTGGGAATCTTAGCATGTTTACTCTCATCTCCTGTAATGGAAGCCAATCCTGGTGGAAACGGAGATGGGACAAGAGATTTCGCTTGCGGAGGTTCTTGCCATGCTGATCCTGACGTTTCTGGGCCATCTTCAGCTGTAATTTCATTGGACATAGATAGAGAGTCAACTTTTGTAGGTGGTCCTTTGACAATCACTGCGGATATTTTTGGAATGGAACTTTCAGAAAGAAAAATAGTTGGTGTTTTTCTTACAACAGGAACCTTTGGTGTTGATGATTCTCCTGATAACTCTGGATGGACAATAATCTCAGATAACAACGGTGGATCTTCGAATTATGTAGAATCGTATGTTCTTGATTCCGATGAGGGAATATCTATTTCTTGGTCCTTATCTGCTCCTCCCACTGAGGGAATAACTACATTCCATGTTGGAATTCAACACGGTGGTGACGGAATTGCCAGATTAGGAGATACTAGTGAACAAGGCGGTATATCCGTTTCTGTGGGCCCTATTCCGGAAAATTTCCCTCAATTATTGGATTGGACTCCAATCACCCAGAGAAATGTAGGTGAAGAAACCGTCCTTGAGGCAAAAATGATGAATGTCACATCTGCGTTTATTGAGTGGAGAATTTCGGGTACTGAGACTATTTCCTCGATTGAAGCTGAAAGTAATGTAAACGGATGGAAAGTAGATTTTCCAACAGCTTTAGCAGATGGTTCGATGGAATATCGCTGGAGAATTTCTAATTCCGAATTTGAAACTACTACTGCCTGGACTACCTTGTCAACAGATAGTTCCTCGTTAGTTGATGAAAATCCATCTCGATTGTTGATGTTGGCTTTAGCCATGATAACTGGATCAGTACTAATATCCCTTCAACGATTTATGGCCAATGATTTAGTCTCACAAAATATCAATAACAATTCACTCAATTCTTCCAAAGAAAGAGTAATTCAAAATTTACGTCCAGAAATAAATCTCAATGATCCTCGTCGACCCGAAGGATGGAGTGACGAACAATGGACACATTATGGCCCCGACTTTATTTCGTCAACAGGAGATGATTTCTGATGGTTTCTATGTCTGTTTTTCATGTGATTTCAACAGAGATGGTGGTTGGAGCATTTGCTATTGCTACTTTAGGTACCATTATCTGTTCAATTTCATCATTATTCCCAGCATTGGGTGAACGACTTCCATCCAAAGTCCATTCCCATCTTGATTCAGCAGCATACATTGCATCTATTTTTGGAGTTTTTATGATTCCTGCTGCAATAGTAACTGGGTACCTGACCACAGAATCTATGGGGGGACAAAGCAGTATGTCTCTGAATAAAATGGTATTTAGTGGTCTTTGTATTGGTTTCTGGAGTGGCGTAATTTCTGGGCGTCGTCTTTGTGGGTATCGACTTTGGGAACATAGGGGCCTTTCTATTCTTCAGGCGATATCTGCATCTCTAGGTTTTCTCATGACAATTATACTCGGCTCAATAGGTGGTCAATTAGGAAGAGGAGAGACCGTTCTTGATCTACTGCCATTTGAATTGGGTATCTATACTCCTCCTGCCATCGGAATTGTACCTTCACTAGTTTTGTTTGTATTCTCAGCACTAACTCTTGGTTTTGTTTTATTTTCCCAACCTCGTCCAATCATTGAATGAGTTGATGAATTATTTTCTTAAGCTCTATCGCCCTACTTTCGGGATCTAATCCTAGATGATTTACAATCTCTCTACCCTTGGCTGACCATTTTTTCCTATTTTCTGGGATTGCTGCTTCTTTCAAAGCAGAATGCCAAGCAGCGTAATCATCACGGGGCAATAGTCTTCCTGATTCTCCATCAATAATAGTTGAAGAAAATCCGCCTTCGTTTACCATCAGAGAAGGAACTCCAACTGCATGAGCTTCAACTGGCGTTAGTCCAAACGGTTCTTTGTGTGCCAATGAAACAACTCCTAATGAAGAACTAAGCAATTGTACCAAATCGTCATGTTCTAACCTTTCAGAGACCTCAAGTTTGACATTATTTTTCTTTGCAAACTCTTTCAATTGTTTGATATCATTTTGATCTCCTCCTCCTACGTGTACCAATCCGATTTCTGTTCCAGTAAGCATTTGGATGCACTCCCACGTTCCTTTCACCCAACTGGCTCGACCAATTGTGACAACATAATCGCTGATTACATTATTTTCCTGTATAGTCCATTTTGATAAATCAACACAAGGAAGAAGCACTCCTGCTTCTATATTATGAACTTCTAGAATTCTACTTTTGATGTATTCTGAGTTTCCACTAAAACTAGAATTTGGACGTTTTGCAATTTTATTTACCAGCTTTAGATCTCTGTTCCGAGGAATTGTAAGAAGAATACGAGTCAATGCAACTGGCCTAGGTTGTTTTCCATCAATTTTGGCCCATAGAACGGTTTCTCCATGTAATCCTCTATTCGGTTCTAACATGTGAACATGAATGGGTATATTTTCTGGAATGATTGAGATTGATTCTATCGATCCTGCACCAGTAACAAGATGAATTGCATCAATATTTTGCATAATTTCTGGCTTTTCTTGAAGGAAACTTTTCCATGCTTTAGTTGCAGTTTTACTCGATGTTGCTGCAATTCTTGAGAATGCAGAAGAAGATTCAGACCAAGTAGAATCAGGGACAAACAAAGGAATATCTAGACGAGTTGCTTCTTGTTCAAGTTCAAAATGTGAATTTAGTGTGGCTATTCGTACATCAAAGAATTTTTTCCATGCCTCTAATTGACGGACAATATCCCTTTCAGCTCCCCCAAATTGAGAGAAAGACCCCTTGATTACTAGGAGTGAGGGGCGCTGGCTGGCTGGCTCCATGGTGTTTCTTCTCAATCATCGCGAATCAAGGTGGCGCAAAGCGTCAGGCTTGTAGTGCGGATTCAGGGTGGAGTGGGTATGGGCAACCGGGTGCTTCTGGTCAGAGGGGGCGAATTACCTCTTACTTCCGGTTTCGGAAGAGCGCATAATGCTACAGTGGAGAGATTGGAATCTGGCTTAGTTTCTGGTTGGCAAATATTACACGAAGTGAATCACGCAATGGATGATGCTGGTACATTGAAACGTCTCAGAAGACGTTGGTTTACACATCCTAGAACTGTCAAAAATATTGCCATACAAACCAATCCTGACTTAATCCACATTACAGATCAAGAACAGGCACATTTAGTCCCAAAGAACATTTCATGTCCCGTTGTAGTAACAGTCCACGACCTCTTTTTGCTTGACCCAAAAGTTATGCAAACAGATTGGGGGCCAGTCGAAGTAGGAAATAAAAATCCAGGAATAGTACGTTCAATGGACATCAGTCGTCTTAAAAGAGGATTACATCGAGCAGATTTAGCTATTTGTATTAGTAAAAAAACTGCTACACATCTTACTCAACTAATGCCTAAAATCCCTGTACACATTGTCCCAAATAGTGTTGATGTAGAAGCAAGGGATCCTAGATTAAATCTGAGAAAAAGACCGGAATTGAATTCAGATACAACACATTTGTTGGTTGTTGGAAGTGAAGATCGTAGGAAAGCGCTTGGATTTATTTTTGATGTAATTAGTGAATTAGATCCTGAAATTCGTCAAAATATCATCGTCCACAAAGTTGGAGGAGAATCCGATCCTGAGGCAGAATCACGATTGAAGGAAAAGGCAGAAAAATTGAGAATTCGTTTGAAATGGCATGGCAAGGTAGATGAAGAGAAATTGATAGCACTAGAACAGCATGTCGATGCACTTCTTTTTCCATCTGCTGCGGAAGGTTTTGGTCTTCCGGTTGTTGAAGCGATGGCTTCAGGTTGTCCAGTTCTTGTGAATGATTTAGGTGCTCAAAATGAACATCCACCCGACTCATGTATTTTACCACCGTTTGATATTTCATCATGGAAAAATGCAATTATGAAAATAAATACTAAGAGAATTTCTCAAAGTTCCGATCATAGACCTCCGAGAGAAGACTTGATCCTTGCAGCATCTCTTTACTCTGCTAAACAAGTCTCAAATCTTCACGCTCAGGCGTATTCAAAAGCATTAGAATTGAAGAAATAAAACATTTTTTTTCTGTCACACTCTATAACATATGGTTATATTCCTATTGGGAGCCCGCTGAGATATATGCTGCTGCAAGTAGACGATCTTCGCAAAGGATTTGGGTCTGGTCGGCGTCGAATTGAGGTTTTGAAAGGAATTGACCTCCAGATAGAGCAAGGAGAACTAGTAGCTCTCATGGGCCCTTCAGGTTGTGGAAAATCTACTCTTCTCAATATTATAGGAGGTCTGCTTGCTGGAGATTCAGGTTCAGTTCAACTTAATGAATTCAAATATGGTACTAGAAATCCTGCAGGAAACGTGAATATTCGAAGACATGCAGTTGGCTGGATATTCCAAGATTTTCATCTCGTCGAACATCTCTCTGCATTGGATAATGTTGCGTTAGCTCTCGGCTTGTCAGGTGCCAGCGATTCTGAATCAAATGAAAGGGCAGCGGATGCATTGACTCGAGTTGGTCTCGGAGATAGACTTGATCATATTCCTGATCAACTCTCAGGGGGCCAAAGACAGAGAGTGGCGATAGCAAGAGCAGTTGCAGGCCGCCGCCCCCTTCTACTGGCTGATGAGCCCACCGGAAATTTGGACTCACGTTCTGGAGAAGGCATTCTAGAATTGTTTCATGACTTATGTCATGATTCAGAGAATCCAATATCCATTCTAATGGTAACTCACGATCCTGTTCTAGCTTCTAAGGCAGATAGAATGTTACTTCTAAACGATGGAGTAACTGCGGCATCAGATATTCGATCTGCTTGGGGTGACGAAATTATTGACTCAATTGAGGGTGATGAAGGAGGGGAAGAAGAATGAATGAGAAAACTCGATTACAGAGACTCAAACATGGGATTATGGATATTCCTTCCAATACCAGAATGGCTGCAGAATCTGCTTGGAGAGGTAGGGAACGTGGACTTGCAATTATTGCAGGTGTTTTCCTTGCGTCGTTAGTAATTACAACAGTACTTGCATACGGGAACGGGTTATCTCAAACATTCCTACAGGTTTCAATTGAAAATGATGTATATGATGCAAAGGTAGAGCAGCTATCTCCCCCTCCAGGTCCAGAAGGAGATTTTGCAAATAGCACATTCACCAATGATACGTCGTTGCTTGTTGAGGTGTGTGCAGAACTTTCTTTGAAGGAGGAAATCGCAGATTGTACTCTGACCTTTGGAAGACAAGCCATCAGACAGTCAGGTTCCTTCTTCAATATCGAAGCTTTTGATGCAGGATATCTTTCAATTGAGTCAGCCACTTCGAACAATTCGTTGTTGGAAAATGAGACATTTGATTTCCCTGAAGCAGATGCGAATGGTCCGCCAGTTTTCACCAAGAGAATGCTCCGTCTTCTCGGTCCGGGAGCCTTTGATGGAGAATTAGCAGAGCGACATAACAAACAGATGTTGAATGATATTCCTTGGCCATCCCATCAAGACATGATTGATAATCGAAGTATAATTTTACCAGCTAGTATTGCAGGACCTTTAGGGATTCAGGTCAACGACACAATCGATTCTCTTGAATTTGGTTATGTCCTGCAAACAGCAGTCGATCCTGAAAAGATAGACCGAAGTGAATGCCCTGGATTTGTTGAACGAACAGGCGGAGGGTTGCAACATTGTAGGTTAACGATAACAGTTGAGAATCTAAATGTCTCAGGAATTTACGAGGATTGGCAATTTGGAAATCCCACATTTGGTTTCAATCCTGTTTTTATGACTTGGTCGATACTAGATAATGAATCAATAACAACTTTGTTGGATTCTGACCACGGTTATCTCGGAATTGCAATTGACCGAAGTCTTTTACCGACGTCTTCCACTTCTGACGCTGAAGATTGGTTAACCCGTCTTAGTCAGACCATCATGTATGGTGAAGGTTCTGTAAGCAGTGAACCGATGAATTACTCTGGCGGGATCCAATTATTTTGGTATGATACGATTTCAGGAACAATCACTTTCCTTGAGATATTCCTTGGGTTAATTCAGACGTTTGATTATATCCTTATGATTCCAATCATTATTCTCTCTCTCGCTATTCTTGTTTATGGATTGGTTCTATCTCTGGAGCAGAGACGTCGAGAAATTGCTATTCATAGAACCATTGGAGGCTCAGCAGGACAATTACAGAGTATGGTACTTCGTGAAGTACTCGTAATGAGTTCTGTTGCTTGGTTCCTTGGATTTATTTTCGCCNTACAAGCAGTCAGATTGGTTCTAGCAGCTGTTGGTTTCATGGAATTCGAAGAATTAGAATTTGATATTAGTGTGAAACTTGGATTAACATCTATCTTATTTACAGCAGTGTGTACTATCGGTGCGGCTCTGTTATTCGGGAATAGTAGAACTAAGGATTTCCTAGAGTTGGAAATTGATGAAGGAGTAAGAAAGGTACCTACAAGAAAGAAGCCTAAAACTGCGATTCATGTAATTATGTTCTTGGTGGGATTAGTAGCAGTTCTTGAAGCATGGGTAGAAGATTCAACAGGAGAATCTGGATTCATTGAGAATTTCTTTATTGACGGATTAGTTGGTCTCTTTGGCCCCTTTTTGTTATGGATAGGAGGAGCCTTAATTTTTGGTAGAGTCGCGTCATTTGGTCCTAGATTCTTTGCATTGGTCTTTGGATGGACTCCTTTATTGAAGGATATTCGTAGAGGTTTAAAGACCGGTGGAGGAGAAGCAATTGGACGTTTAGCAACTATCATGGTATTAACTCTCTCAATCGTTACCCTCGCCGCGGTCCAAGGTGCGACTGGAACTTTAGTAGACGAAAGAACTGCGGATGCCAACACGGGTTCTGTGCTTAGTGTACAATTTGATAACCCAATTAATTCAACTCAAGCTGATTTTATTGTGAATTCTGCTTCTGATGACATCGGTTTAGACATTAATGTTAGAAGTACCTCTGTCCCTTCAGTAACTGTATCTACAACAGACGGATCATCAACGATTGAAGCATGGGTAGTTCTTGATGGAAACGAAGACGTTCTTCTATGGACAGGACAGTCTATCCCCGGAGATGATATTCAACAGGTCATAGACGGTTGGAAAAACGGAGGATTTACCGCTGGCGAATCTGCAAGTTTCAAACTCCGCCTACCTGATACTGTTAGAAACGGCTTAGGAGATACCTTTGAACCAAGTTTTGAAGACAAGAATACTTCAGAACAAGTTGGGTTTATTTCTACCAGTGCAAGATTGAATATTTCTTCTCCAGATATTGATGATTTCATGTCTGAAGAAGCATTAGCACCTATCTTCGAAGAATATCCATGGAGAGGAGACATGAGTCTTCTTGACTTGACTGGAGCAGATCTTTCTGAGCGAGATCTTCGTAGGACCAATTTTTCGCAATCAATCCTTTCAGGTGCCGATTTTAGTGGTTCTGACTTGCAGAGGTCAGTTTTCTTTTATACAGGATTCAATGGAGCGAATTTAAGCCAAACTGATCTAACTGAAACAATCATGATTGCTCCAGATTTCGGATTTGGAAACCCTCTCACTGGAGTTAATTTCAGTGGCGCAGACCTGACTGGAATGTTTGGAATTGCTAACCTTTCTGGAATGGAACTTGGAGACGCCATCTGCCCAGATGGTTCACTAGCAAATGTAACTGGTTGCGAATCGGGACTTCTAATGATGCCTCCTGAACAGGTAATGGATATTCTATCAGAACAAACCACTATCTCTATTGAACAGTCAGAATTTAATGTTCAACTCAATCATCTTGGCCGTCATCGATATCTGCCAGGATTACCATCTGCAGAAGCAGAAGATAAGCTAATTATCGGAGAATCAACATACAGAACTCTCACAGATATGGAATCAAATGCAACAATCACCTCAACTCAATGGTATTTCTGGGTGGGGTCTGGAAATGAACATCTTGCTGATTCTGATGAAGATGCTCTAACAAATCTAAGAGTTCAAATCGAATCAAATGATTTAGTAACTGGAGTATCTGATTTGACTAGTGCTCGAGAAGCCGTAGAAAGAAATGGTGGATTGATATTTGGAACACCAGGATTACTCAGCCTTCAATTCGTCGTTGCAGCAATTGGATCAGTTGCATCAGCATTCGTATTCCTATCTCTTGTCCTTTCTCAGAGAAAGAAAGAGATGGCAATATTACAAGCCATAGGTGCAAGTCCGAGACAAGTCATGCGTCTGGTTTTATTTGAGATACTTGCAATTGTAATTGCTAGTATGTTGTTAGGTCTAGTATTAGGAGCAGGTGTGGCTCAATCATTCAATGGATTCTTCTCGATATTTGGCTTTATTTTCCAGATATTCGGTGGCGCATCAACAGTTATTGAACGGGAATTAATCTGGCCTTGGATTGATTTGGTAATGGTTAGTATTGCAGTCTTAGTTGCAGTAATACTAGCCTTGACTTTGACCACTGCGAGGGCGTTGAGATCGGATCTAGCGATTGTTTTGAAGGGGGAGTGAATATGAAAGAGAGAGAACCAACTGATGAAACTCCGGTTTTGGAGGCAAAAAATCTGTATCACGTCTATACTTCAAACGAAGAAGATGGGAACGTTGTTGCTCTTCGAGGTCTTTCAGTTTCGATTAAATCCGGAGAAGCGGTTGCGGTTGTAGGTCCATCAGGAAGTGGGAAGTCAACTTTGTTGAAAGCATTAGGTGGACTGATGAAGCCTAGTGCAGGTTCAGTTTATCTTAACGGACAAAATATGACCCGAATCACAGGGTCAGATTTAGTTCGTCTTAGACAGGAAACAGTCTCTTTCATATTCCAAGAAGGGAATTTATTGCCAGATCTAAATGCACTGGATAATATTGCTCAACCATTGAGACATTCTGGAGTCCGTGGAAAAGAAGCTAGGAAAAGAGCCATGGAAATGTTGGAATCTCTAGGAATTGCAGACAGAGCATACTCATTACCTCCTACTTTGTCTGGAGGAGAAGCCCAGAGAGTGGCGATAGGTAGAGCGTTAATCACTAATCCAAAAGTCATTCTTGCTGATGAACCTACAGGAGCTTTAGATCCAATTACGGGAAGGAGGATTATCGAATTATTTCGTGAATTAAATGAAGAATCTGGTGTTGCATTTTTGATTGTAACACATAGTAGAGAGATTTCTTCTTTCGCTAATCGGGCATTAGAACTACGTGATGGGCGCTTTGTGGCTCAACACGGAAACGATGTTGATGACTTAGATCTTGCTGCAACTAGAGAGTTATTGATTGATGATACAGGTACTCTTTCTATGCCCCCAGATATGCTCGCAACACTAGGGGGACCTGGACGATTTGAGATACTAGACATCGAGCGCGACTCCATTAGAATGGAGCGAGTTGATGAAGAAAAATTACAGATAGATGAAGGAACCAAGATGATATTGGCGCCTGCTTGTCCTGCCTGTGGTTATGACTATGGTAACTCTCCAGAGGAAGAGTGTCCAACATGTGGTGCTACTCGCCCGATGGTTCCATCATCTTGATTTCCATTTTTTGATGTAGATTTACCGCATCATTTACGGCATGACCCTCCAGAATGATGTCAATGCGTAATCCATTTGACACTCTCACACATTGGAGTATCGATAGACCTAAGTCGTCTATTGCAACATTTTTCACTCTAGTTTTGGTCCTGTCAATGTTTGTAGCAGGTCCGATTCCCGAATCATTAGGAGTAGGAATTGAATTTGATAATTCTGAAGATGCATTCTATCCAGATCGTAGAACGAATGAAGATGTTGACCTTCTTTATGAAATTGAGGAGACGTATACCTCTTCAATAGATATTGTTCGCCTATTGGTAGAGTTTGAAAAAGGTGATTTGAATGATGAATCAACTTGGGTAATGCTAGCTAATCTAGAAGCAGAAATGCATGAACATTCTCTCTCGTATGCTCATCGCTTGGATACTGGCGCGGGGTCGGTTCTGGGTCCCGCTTCTGCTGCATATGGTTGGTCGATGATGGTAGATCC
>FUFK010037892.1_pt1 | contig 66976 bp, 57 predicted proteins | sample 1021851 | NCBI WGS metagenome assembly FUFK01 (sample SAMEA51879418, study PRJEB19060) | metagenome | reverse complement strand
CGAGTGTAACCAACTGCGTAGGTAAAGCCTCTCCATCGCCCGCCGTAAGCAATTTGCGTCTGTCCGCACTGCCATAATGCGGAATGAGTGCAAGGGTGGGCAATCCGAGCTGGCGGCTGATATCCTCAGATGTTTTTACCGAATCATCGAGATAATCCAAAAGGAAAGCCAGGCCTACGCCTGCAAAAAGCGATACAAGAAAAGCAATCAGGACATTGCGGCCCCGCTGCGGCCCTTCGGGAACGGTCGGGACTTCGGCGGGCGCGGGAATTTTAATATTGTCAGGCTGTGTATTTGCGATTGCGAGCTCCTGTTCCTTTTTTCGCTGTGTGTATGTATCCAGCAGATTCCGGTTTGTCTCGATTCCGCGTTTGAGCGTTGTCAGCCGCGTTTCTGCCTGGCCTTGCAGATTTGCAAGCGCGGCTTCTTTTTCATAAGCCGCAAGAGCCTGGGCTTCTTCGCGCCGCTTTGATTCCAGTTGTGAACGAAGGGAGACAAGGGCTCCGCTGACTGCGTCTTTTTCCAGTGATTTCTTATCACGCTCGATGATTTGGGAAACTTCGCTTTCCATTCGCTCTTTGGTCGAGCGCAGCGAAGCAATTCGTTCATTGAGTTTTTTCACTTCCGGGTATTCTTCCGTGTATTTGACCAGAAGTTCGGCTTTTTCGGTCTCGGCGGATTGTATTTGCCGTTCGAGTGAGCGGATGTCGTCCTGAAGTTTGGATCTGCGTTCGGTGCTGAGGCGGACAGCGTCCTGATAGATTTTGCTTTCGGTAATCTCCGGAATGCTTGCGCCTTCGCCGCGGGCATTGGCGGCAACCGCGGCATTATAACGGCTCTCGAGCTGTCGCCGCGCCTCCATTGCTTTTAGCCAGGTTTCGCTCAATGCAGCCAGCCGGCTGGCGGCAAGGTCTTGACCTTTTTCCTGAAGCGGAAGATTGCTTTTCCGCATTTCGTCAATCAATTCCAGTTCCTGTGCGGCGATTGTCTTATTAAGTTCCTCGATGGATTTATCGAGGTCTTCGACGGCTTTGCGGGCACCGGCGGTTTCGCGTTCCGCATCGCGGTCACGGAACAATTCAGCTACCTTGAGAGAAACTTTGGCGGCAAGTTCGGGATTTGTACTGCGGACGCTGATATCAACCAGATTCGTCTTCTCAACCTGTTCTACGGAAAGGCCGCCGAGCAGTATTGCGGCATAGCGTGCGGCTCTTGCCTGTTCTTCCGGCGTAAGTGAAGAGGGAGAGGTTGATTCATCAATATCCGTTACTACCGGCAGAGATTTTTCCGTTTGCGAAGTCTGTTGTTCGGACGAAAACAATGATTTTATGGCGGACAGGAAGCCGCGATCTTGCGAACCGAAAAGATTCGGGTCACGGTAAAGCCCCATCGAAATGACGACATCTTTCATCAATTCCGGGCTGCGCAGAAGCTGCAACTGTGTATTGTAATAATTGATGTCCTGGCCGAAATTGATGTTGATGGTGTCCTTGGACGTCATCTTCGGCTTTCGCGGCTCGATGACCATTTGTGTTCTCGCCCTGTAAATTGACGGCTGGCGGTACATATAAAAGGCAGTAATCGCTGTCGTTAAAATTGTCAGGACGAGAATAAGCGGGAGCCTTTTTGTAATAATATTGACGTACTGCCGGATCGAGACCTTGCTCTCACCGGCCTCCTCATCATAAAACGCCGGGTAAGCGGATGCGTATCCCGCCGGCGCAAGCGGTGCTTCGGCTGTTTTAGAAATTGGAGTCAATCGCTGTTCTTGTTCCATAAAACCGGATTATTTGCCAGCCCCGACGTTACAATTAAAGGGCATCTAATTGTTATACCACATTTAGCCGCTAAAAACATTCTTTTGCCGCTAACTCTTTTTATTTCAAAGTTTGCCGCATATTTACATGTAAGCTGCCCGCCGGCGGACTTTTTACCGCAGATTCACGGGTGTTATTATTAAAGTTTGACCCGCGAATGGAAATAATGGTTTAAAGGTTTATATGACGCAAAATTCCGAAAATGCGCTGTCCGCCGAAGATAATGATTTCCCGCTTGGGATCGAAGGCTTTCGTTTTTCCGACCTTTTCGATCCCGCAGGCCTTAAACGTCTGGCCGAAACTTTCTATGCCGAAGTCCGCCAAAGCGAGCCGGCACTTGGTCAGGCGCTCGATAAATATATAAACGCCCGCGGCGAAGGATTTGAACGGCGGGCCGAATCCGGGATTTTGACCGATGCGGCGCCCTATCTTTCGGATTTTGTCAGCAGATTGTTTCGGATAGAAAGCGACCGCAAGGAATTGCAAAACGACATACTTGTCCAGAATCCGGTCTGGAAATACAAATTTTTCGTTCAACGGCGAGCCATCAAACGTTATAAAACGCCGGAGGATTTGGCCGGCGTAAATCGTCAGGAAATTGACGAAGCGATTCGCGAACTCCGTTTCAAAGCATTTGATGACACGCTGCGATTCGACGAGGAGCTGGCTATTGCCGCAATGGCAATCCGTCTTGCCGACGCAGACGAAGACTTTTCGAAAAACGAATCGGTTTCGGCCGAATCGCTAAAGACGGCAAAGGCAATCGCAAAGGCATTTGAAGTTTTGAAAGACCGCCATTTCGGCAAACTGTTTGCGGCGGAAATTCTCGATCTAAATGCAAATGGCGACGCTGCCGGAGTTAAAGCCGCTCTCAACCTGGTAGAAAAATGGTCGGCACTGCATTTTCATTTGAAAGACAGGAAATGGGCTTCATTCCGTGTACCGCATCCGCTTGATTATCAGAATCTGGTTCATCTGATTCATCCAAACGAAAATTTACCGAATATCATGCGCGGCCGCGATGAGGACCTGCGCCGGCGTGACGGCTTCAAGCTAACGGACAATCGGGGTTCGCTCCGCGACGCTCTCTACGAGATCGATTACTGTATGATCTGCCACGAGCGTTCGAAAGATTCCTGCTCGACGGGATTGCGCGAACCCGACGGTACGCCTAAGCGAAACCCGCTCGGCATCAAAACGGAAGGCTGCCCGCTCGACGAGCGGATATCGGAAATGCACCTGATGAAAAAACAGGGTGACCCGATCGCGGCGCTCGCTCTTGTAACAATCGATAATCCGATGTGTGCCGGTACGGGACACCGGATTTGCAATGATTGTATGAAGGGCTGCATTTTCCAAAAGCAGGAGCCCGTAAATATTCCCCTGGCTGAAACTTCGGCACTTACCGACGTCCTGAAACTTCCCTATGGATTTGAGATTTACAGCCTGCTGACGCGTTGGAATCCGCTTAATGCAAAACGTCCCTACGCGCTTGGTTACAACGGAAAAAATGTGCTTGTCGTAGGGCTCGGACCGGCCGGATATACTTTGGCGCAGTATCTTCTCAATGAAGGATTCGGCGTGGTTGGAATTGATGGCCTCAAAATCGAACCGTTGCCGAAAGATTGGACGGGAGATCTCGGCCGCCGATGCCCGAAACCGATTCGGGATATCTCGGAAATAACCGAAGAACTTGATGAGCGGATTCTCTCCGGCTTTGGCGGCGTATCGGAATACGGCATCACCGTCCGCTGGGATAAAAACTTTCTGACGATGATCCAGTTAATGCTCTCGCGCCGCAAGCGTTTCAGAGCATACGGCGGCGTTCGGTTCGGCGGGACTTTGACAATCGAAGATGCCTGGGATTTCGGCTTTGACCATATTGCCATTGCTACCGGCGCCGGACGACCGACGATAGTTCCGATGAAAAATAACCTTATTCGCGGAATACGGCAGGCATCGGATTTCCTCATGGCTTTGCAGCTCACCGGAGCGTTCAAGAAAGACATGCTCTCCAATCTGCAGGTTCGGCTGCCGGCGGTAGTGATTGGCGGCGGTCTTACTGGCATTGATACGGCTACGGAACTGTTCGCTTATTATCCGGTACAGGTTGAAAAAATCCTCGAAATTTACGAAACGATCGCGGCTGAATTCGGCGAGGAACATATCCTCAAGCAATTTGACCCCGAAGAGCTTATGATAGTCCGCGAATTTCTCGAACACGGCCGCGCCGTCCGTGAAGAGCGTTCGCGGGCCGCTGCCGCCGGCGAACAGCCCGATTTCATAAAACTTGTGAGGTCCTGGGGCGGAGTTTCGCTTATTTACCGAAAGCGGCTTCAGGATTCGCCCGCATATCGACTCAATCACGAAGAAGTGCAGAAGGCTCTCGAGGAAGGAATTGATTTCGTCGAATGCATGAATCCGGTTGAAGCCGTTCCGGACGAATTCGGCGCGGTCAAGGCAATTCGTTTCGAAAGGCTCGATTACAATGCCGTGACGGGTAAATTTGACCAGACAGGCGAAATCTGCGAATTTCCCGCCCGCACGGTCTGTGTCGCGGCCGGCACCTCGCCAAACGTCATTTACGAAAAGGAAAAGCCCGGCACTTTCCGACTTGATGAATGGCGGCAATTTTTCCTTCCGCACAGGCTCGTCCGCGACGAAGACGGGAATTTTCGTGTAGTCGAAGCCGAAAAAGGCGAAGAAGGCTTTTTTACGTCTTACAATTACAAAGGCAAATTTATTTCCTATTACGGAGACAATCATCCGAAATATGCCGGCAACGTGGTTAAAGCCATGGCTTCGGCCAAAAATGGTTATCCGTATGTTGTAGAACTTTTTGCCGAAGAACTGAAAGCCCGCGGGCCGCTCGAACAATCGCAAAAAGATACGATTTTTGACCGCTTGACGGAAAAACTCGACGACCAGTTACGGGCAACCGTTGTCAGAGTCGAACGTTTGACGCCGACAATTGTTGACGTCGTGGTCCGGGCACCTCTCCAGGCCAGAAAGTTTCGTCCGGGACAGTTCTACCGATTGCAGAATTTTGAAACTTCGGCTCCGGTCGTTGACGGCAAGCGGCTTTTGATGGAAGGGCTTGCTCTAACCGGTGCATGGGTTGATGAGGAAAAAGGTCTGCTTTCAATGATTGTGCTGGAAATGGGAGCGTCCTCAAGGCTTTGCTCGCTTTTGAGCGAAGGCGAGGAGGTGCTCGTAATGGGGCCGACCGGTTCGCCGACTGAAATCCCGATAGGTGAAAATGTACTTCTTGCCGGCGGCGGGCTCGGCAACGCCGTTCTGTTTTCGATTGCGCGCGCGCTTCGCGAAAACGGCAATCGCGTAATCTATTTTGCCGGCTACAAAAACGGCGCCGACCTGTTCAAACGCGAAGAGATCGAAAACGCCACGGACCAGGTCATATGGGCAACGGATTACGGCGACGAAATAGTCCCGAACCGCCCCCAGGATGCACATTTCCGCGGCAACATCGTGCAGGCGATGCTTGCCTACGCAGAAGGAAAACTCGGCAATAAAACCATTGAACTTTCGGAGATTGACCGCATTATCGCAATCGGTTCGGACAGGATGATGAACGGAGTCCGCGAAGCACGCCATGGCGTTTTGAAGCCATATCTGAAGCCGGGACATATTGCGATAGGTTCCATCAATTCGCCGATGCAATGTATGATGAAAGAGGTCTGTGCACAATGTCTGCAGCGGCACGTCAATCCGCATACCGGCGAGGAGTTTTTCGTCTTTTCCTGTTTTAATCAGGACCAGCACCTTGATTTCGTTGATTTCCGAAATCTCAACGACCGGCTGCGTGCCAATTCCGTCCAGGAAAAGCTCTCGAATCTATGGCTTGACCGCATTTTCCGGCGTGAGGAATTGAAAAATCTGCTTGGAATTGCAGCCCGGTAAAAGCTGCCCGCGGTCAGGATGCCCTACTCCATTTCGCTTTCATCCATTTCGAAATTGGCGTAGATTTTCTGGACGTCGTCGTGATCTTCGAGTACGTCGTAAAGTTTCAGCATCTGCTTTGCATCCGCGCCTTCCAGTCTGACGTAATTTTGCGGAATCATTGAAATGCTTGCGGCCTGCGGTTCTATTCCTGCTTTCTTTACTGCCTCAAGTACGGCATCGAAATTATCCGGTGAGGTGAAAATTTCAAAAGCATCGCCATCGTCGCGGACGTCATCGGCGCCGGCTTCGATCGCAATTTCGAAAAGTTCCTCTTCGCTTCGTGCAGCTTTATCTACAACGATGTAGCCCTTTTTGTCGAACATCCAGGCGACCGAACCCGATTCACCGAGATTTCCGCCGTTTTTGGAAAAAAGATGTCGTAATTCGGCAACCGTGCGGTTACGGTTATCGGTCATGGTTTCAATCAAAACGGCGACGCCGCCCGGGCCGTAGCCCTCGTAGGTTATTTCCTCGTAAGCAACGCCCTCGATCTCGCCCGTGCCGCGTTTTATTGCCCGTTCGATTGTGTCATTGGGCATATTCTGGGCCTTTGCGTCTGCTATCGCTTTGCGGAGCCGCGCATTTGCATCCGGGTCGCCGCTGCCGCCCGTACGTGCCGCAACGGTTATTTCCTTGATCAGCTTTGTGAAAATCTTGCCGCGTTTTGCGTCAAGCGCACCCTTTTTATGCTTGATTGTGTGCCACTTCGAATGTCCTGACATCGATTTTTCCCGTTTCCTTTTTACTGAACAGATAATTAACCGCATTGCAGCCGCTGCCGGACGGCAGAAACGGCCACCATAAACGGAATCTCAAAATATATCACGGCGCGCTGCAGCAACAAAACCGCCATATTTCAGCAAAAGTTTACCGCTGCGTCACGCGGATTTTCGATGAATGTTTTTTATTGTACCTGTGAGGTTTTTATGAAAAACGATTTGTCGGCAGCGACGATTTTCTTTTTAATGGCTGCGGCCGCAATAATGTTTATCGCTAAAATGCTATTTTCCGGGCAGATAATCTCAGATTTCTGGCATGCAGCGATTTTTTCGGGGGCGGCAGTTCTTTCGGTCGCGCTTATTTCTCTTTCGTTTTTGTTTTTTCGGCGTGTTCTGCTTCGGCGGCGCCGAAGCCCAATATACGCCTTGCCTCCGGCAGCCCGATTCCGCCGATTTCGATCCGCTTAAAGCGTGAAGCGGCGCCGGAGACTATCCTGACCGCCGCCGGCCGGACGCCAAACGTGCGGGCAAGAAATCTGCATAGCGTCTCGTTTGCGGCATTGTCAGCCGGCGGAGCGTTTATACGCACGCGAAGAACGCCATTTTCCGCATCACAAATTGCATTTTTCGCCGCGCGCGGAATCACCTTTACCGAAAGGCATATTCCGCTTTTTGTCTCTGTAACGGGCAAATGAATTTCCAAACCTCACGGCTTTGAATGCAAACGACGTCAGCCCTAACGAACAAAAAGATTCAGAACGGCCGATTGTAATAAACCGATAATGATCAAAACGATCATCGGCGAAATGTCGAACATTCCGATCGGAGGTATCAGCCGCCGGACGGGCAGCATTATCGGGTCCGTAACTCTCATTACAAACCCGAGAAAAGTATTGCGGGTAAAAACAAACCACTGCGCCAGAAAACGGATGAAAATAAATAGCACCAAAACGCTCAGGATTCCATATAGCACGAATCCGATAAAAACCATCGGGCGGCCCGAGGCGATCCCGGCCGTCAGCCCGTCAATTATAAACAGCGTATTGCCGATAATCTGTAAGGTAAAATAGGCGATCACCAATCCGATGAACAACGAAATCAATGGCGCCAGCCGCGTATCCGCACCATAAAAAGCCAGAAACCTTGCAGCGGGTGAAACCCATTTTTCAGTAATCCGGCGTATCTTGAAACCTGCACGCCCGATAAAGCCGAATGGGTTCGGGTCCGCATAGCTGATTATAAGCCGCAAAATGAGCAAACAGGAGAAAAAGGCGAAGAGTATCCAGATTATGAGGCTGATAATCGGATAGATGGTAATGCTGAGCATAGGAAAAATCTATAAACTACCGTCAGGCGGAAGATTTTTGACCGGATAGGCACGCTCTCCGAATATGGCCGTACCGATGCGGACAATGGTCGCCCCTTCTTCAATGGCAACTTCGAAATCGTGGCTCATACCCATAGAAAGTTCGCCGGTCAGGCCATCGGCAAAAAGCGACTTTTCCGCAAGTTTATCACGAATTTCACGCAGTCGCCGAAAAAACGGCCGGACGCTCTGCGGATCTTCGAAAAAAGGCGGTATCGTCATCAGCCCGGTCAGTCTGATTCTCTCCAGCCGCGTCATGAACTCTGCCAGGTCAGTTACCCGTGACGGTTCGATGCCCGATTTGGATGCCTCTCCGGCAAGGTCAACCTGAATCTGGACATCCAGCCGCTGCCGGCCGATTTCGGCACAAATACGGTCAAGCCTTGCGGCCAGTTCCGCCGAATCAACCGTCTGGATGCAGTCGAAAATTGCAGCCGCTCTGCGTGCCTTGTTTGATTGAAGATGCCCGATCAGATGCCAGCGGGCACGACGGCCGACAGTTTTGATTTTTTCGGCGGCCTCCTGCACCTTGTTTTCCCCAAATGTTGTAATTCCTGCGTCTATGGCCTCAAGTAAAGCTTCTGCCGGATGGGTTTTGCTGACGGCGACCAGCGTGATCGAGGCCGGATCGCGTAGCGAGCGAAGCGCCGCCTCTGCGATCCTGGACCGGACGTGTTCGAGCCTGGCTTTGAGATCCGACATTATGTTCTAATATATCAAATACACCGGCCGGAAGCGGTCAGCCCGTGCGGCAATTCGCATAGGCTCTTGAAATTTCGGCCTGCAATTAGTATTCTCATAAATTCGACGCGTGCGGACGTGGCGGAACTGGTAGACGCGCAGGTCTCAGAAGCCTGTTCCCGCAAGGGAGTGGAAGTTCGATTCTTCTCGTCCGCACCACAAATCAGCAGTTTTATCTGGGGAAATGGCGGATAAGTCGTTTCTCCTTTTTATTTACTGCGGTCAGGTTGTTATATTGCTTTAACTCTTGTGGAACGTACCACTATTTTGCTTCCGTCCGATGCGCGACAGATTGTTAACCGCCCTGAAAGAAAATCAATCACATTTCGGCATCGCGCCGGAGACGGAGACGCTTGCTCTTCTTGCGGATTACTTTGATCTTGTGATNCGGCACAATGCATTGCTTCATCTTGTAGGGCCGTGCAGTCCGGAGGATTTTGCAGTCCGCCATATTCTTGAAAGTATTGTAATGACGGAATTTATACCTACCGGCGGAAGTTTTGCCGATGTCGGCGCCGGAGCCGGTTTGCCGTCCATCCCTTGTCTTATCGCACGGCCGGATTTATCTGCCGTTCTGATAGAATCCAAGCCCAAAAAAGCAGCGTTTCTCGAATCGGCCGCCGGACAGCTTGGAATTGCAGAGCGTGTCCGTATCATCAACAAACAGTTTGCCGAGACGCGGCCGCCGGAAGTAGATTTCATTGCATGTCGAGCTTTGGACGGCTTCCTACGTCGGCTTCCGCAGTTGGTTAAGTGGGCCGGGCCGCGCGGTATTTTGTTTTTCGGAGGGCCGGAAACGGGAGACTCTCTCCGGCGGCTTGGCCGACAAGTTGAGGCCCGGCTGCTACCTCTAAGCGAACGCAGGTTTCTTTTTATTTGCTTGCCGGAGTAGTTTTTATCATGCAATAGTCAGCAATAATCAGATTAATTTTTATACTCCCTCCGGAACAACAGACTAACTAACGGCATCCAACCACTAAAGCCATAATCAAAAAAACCTTTCAGGAGAAGAAAAATGTTTCATACGCCCGTTTCTTTCGGAATTCCCCGCCGGCCATTGCTCACGGCTTTGGCTGCTTTTTTTGTGATCATCGCCGCGTCGGCCGCATTTGCACAAGCCGATGACAACGAACAACTGAAGCGAAAGGCAGCGGAACTGGTAGCCCAAAAGAAGTTTCTGGAAGCGCTGCCGATTCTTGAAAAACTGGTTGCCGCAGTGCCGGACAATGCCTCCCTGCAGTTTGATCTCGGAAGCGCCCTGCTGGTCAAATCCATAACCGCAGTTACGCCAGATGAAAAACGTTCTTACCGTTTGCGGGCGAGGGCGGCATTTATCAAGTCACAATCGCTCGGCAACAATACGGAGCTTGTCAGGGCTTTTATTTCCTCTATTCCCGAAGATGGCAGCTCCGGCAGCGAGACTTCAAAAAATCCCATTTCGAATGCATATCTGGCAGCCGGTGAAAACGAATTTGCCAAAAATAATTACAACAAGGCGATCGAGCTTTATCTCAAGGCTCTGGATGCGGATCCGAAAAATTACTATGCTGCGCTTTTCGTCGGTGACTCTTATCTGCAATTGGAGGATTTTGCCAATGCCGAGGTCTGGTATCAAAAGGCGATTGCGATTGATCCCAATATCGAAACGGCCTACAGATATTCTGCAACACCTTTGATGAAACAGAAAAAATACGACCAGGCAAAAGAGCGATATATCGAGGCCTGGATTACCGAACCGTATAACCGCTTTGCTCTCAATGGTTTGCTACAATGGGGAGCGATTACCAACACCAATCTCGGGCATCCGAAAATTGAGCCGCCGAATGTCGAATTCGGACCTGACGGCAAATCAAAATCGACAATCAACGTGAATCCGCTTGCAATGGATGGCTCGCTGGCCTGGATGGCCTATGTATCGACGCGTGAAGTCTGGCGTACCGAACTGTTCAGAAAAAAGTTTCCACAATCAAAAGAATATCGTCATTCGCTTGCCGAGGAGGCAGATGCACTGCGTGCAGTCGTAAAAATGGCACTTTCGCTCAATCCGAAACAGCTCGACCCGCAGATTGAAATGATTCGCCGGCTCGATTCCGAAAACCTGCTTGAGCCGTTTATTCTATTGGCTCTTGCAGACAAGGGAATTGCCGAAGATTATCCTGATTATCTGCGTGTTAACCGCGCAAGGCTTCGCGAATATGTAAATAAATACGTAATCGGGACACAGCGAAAGTAAAACCATTCGTAGTTCCGATGCTCTTTGCCGGCGGCGTCCGGCAATGTCATAAGGCAGAGTTTACGTTACAATTGATCCGGATATGGACAAATCCGAATTGATCAAAAAAACTGCCGAAAATGAATTAATGCGGTTTCTCGGCGTAAATATAGTCGAGGCATCGCCGGAGCGCGTGGTGCTGACGATGGAGGTAACGCCAAAGGTGCATCAGTACGTCGGGATAATGAATGGCGGTGTTTCGCTCTATCTTGCTGAGACTGCGGCCTCGATCGGCGTTGTTGCCGCTGCCGATTTATCGCGGACGACGCCTGTCGGTATTGAAATAAACGCCAACCATCTGCGTGCGGTTAGCCGTGGACTTCTGACCGTTACGGCAACTCCGCTTTTCCCCGGCCGGACCTTGAGCGTTTGGCAGATTGAAATCACCAATGACCGCGGCAAACCGGTTTGTATATCGCGCTGCACTATTCTGCTGCGGCCGCAGCCGGCTTTTCGCCGGCCGTAAAATTGTCGTCGACCAAATTGGTAAATGGTTGGTAAATGATTGTTAAAGGCAATTTCCGATGCAGCAATTTCTGCGAAATCTGATTACAGAATGGCGACGGCTCGATTTGCCTTTATCTGAAGCAGCGGTTGTTTTTGCCGTTTCGGGCGGCGCGGATTCCACCGCTTTGCTGCTTGCCGCAGATGAACTTAAAAAAGCCGGAAAGTTAGAAATCCGTATAGTTGCCGCACATTTCGAACACGGGCTTCGCGGCGAATCCGGCCGCGCTGACCTGGAATTTGTCCGTAAATTGACTACGGGCCGCGGCATAGAGCTTGCCGTCGGGCATTGGAAGCATAAAACGGCAGGAAACCTGGAGCAAGAGGCCCGCCGCGCAAGATATGATTTTCTGACACAGACCGCCGCGCAAATCGGCGCAAAGCTGATAGTTACGGGACATACGATGAATGATCAGGCCGAGACTTTCCTGCTCAACCTGATTCGCGGAAGCGGTCCCGACGGTCTGGGCGGTATTTCGCCCCGAAGCCAGATAGCTTTACCCGGCAGCGGAGAAGAAGATCCGCTTCTTCCGTTTGAAACCCGCTCGATAATCCTTGCCAGACCGCTCCTTTGCTGGGCAACGCGGCGAATGACGGAAGATTTCTGCGCCGTTTCGGAATCGGGTTTTTGCACCGACCCGATGAATGAAGACCTGAATTTTCGCCGTGTCTGGATACGAAAGGTTTTGCTGCCTATGCTTTCGGAAGCAAACCCGAAAATCGTCGAAACGCTTTGCCGGACAGCCGAGACGCTCCGCTCGCATGACACAAGGGAAGCAGATGTTTTGATTGACCATCCTGAACTTACCGGGGCGGAAACGATTCGGATTGCAGATCTGCGGGAGCTGGATTCCGCCAGACTCAGAAACGTAATCAGGCAATGGCTTCGCAACCGCCGCGGCGGGCTCCGCCGTATAGGATTCCGCCATATTGCCGCCGTCGAACGCCTGATAAAAGGCGGCGGGAGCGGCCGCAAGGTCGAATTACCGGGCGGCGAGGTCATAAAATCCGGCGGCCGCATTCGCTGGCATCCCAAAACGCCGTCGGAAAAAGGTTGAAAAATAGCCCTGCGGCATCTACAATCGAAGGTTAGGCCGTGGATTCATGATCCCGGGCCTTTCGGCATTGGCCGTCATGTCGCCGGAATGGCGAAAGATTGAACAACGCGGTTTTTGTTGCCTTCATCTAACCGCTTTGAAGAATTGAAGAACAGAAAGAAGATGAAGGTGGGTTTGGAGGCTATAAATTGAATTCTAAGGCAAAACAATTTTTTCTTTGGGTAGTAATTATCTCGGCGGTTCTTTCACTGGTCTGGTTTGTCCAGAGCAAGCAGGTGAAAGCTCCGCAGGAACTTTCTATAGATAATGCGGTTGCCCGCATAAATAACAAGGATTTTAAGAAGGCTTATTTCAAGCAGTCCAGCGTTGAATTTACCGATGCAAACGGTAATACATACATCACTACGATCGGCAGCGACACGACGAGGGAAATGCTGCTCAAAAAAGTTGATGAATTCAACAAAGCCAACGAAGGCACAAGCGCCGTAATAGAAATCAAAGATGAGCCGGCCTCGAGCGGTTGGGGCTGGCTGCTTTTGATACAGGCTTTGCCGTTTCTTTTGCTGGTCGGTTTTCTTATTTTTACGCTGCGGCAAATGCAGGCAGGCGGCAATAAAGCGCTCAGCTTTGGCAAATCAAAGGCAAAACTGCTCAGCAACCAGCAAAAGCGTGTTACTTTCAAGGACGTTGCGGGCGTTGACGAGGCGAAAGAGGAACTTCAGGAAATTATCGAATTCCTCAAAGACCCTCAGAAATTTCAGAAACTCGGCGGTAAGATTCCAAAAGGCGTTCTGATGATGGGCCCGCCGGGAACCGGTAAAACACTTTTGGCCAAAGCCGTCGCCGGCGAAGCAAACGTCCCGTTTTTCTCCATTTCAGGTTCGGATTTCGTGGAAATGTTTGTCGGTGTCGGCGCAAGCCGCGTCCGTGACCTGTTCGAACAGGGAAAGAAAAATGCTCCGTGCATTATTTTCATAGACGAAATCGATGCGGTCGGCCGTCATCGCGGTGCGGGGCTCGGCGGCGGGCACGATGAACGCGAACAGACGCTGAATCAGCTGCTTGTCGAAATGGACGGCTTCGAATCCAATGATGGCGTCATACTGATGGCCTCCACAAATCGTCCGGACGTGCTGGATCCGGCATTGTTGCGGCCGGGACGTTTCGACCGCCAGGTTGTTGTTTCATATCCTGACGTTCGCGGCCGTGAAGGCATCCTGAAAGTTCATACACGCAAGATTCCACTCGCGGAAAACGTGGATATCAACATCATCGCCCGCGGGACTCCCGGCTTTACCGGTGCGGATCTTGCCAATCTGGTTAATGAAGCTGCTCTCATCGCAGCCCGTCAGAACAAAAAGGTCGTAACGCTTCAGGATCTTGAATTCGCAAAAGACAAAGTCCTGATGGGACCGGAACGCCGCAGTATGGTGATGAGCGAGAAAGAACGCCGCCTGACAGCCGTTCACGAAGCAGGCCACGCACTTGTCGGGATGAATATTCCCGAATGCGATCCGGTTCACAAGGTGACGATCGTTCCGCGCGGCCGGGCACTCGGTGTAACCTTCTTTTTGCCCGAACAGGACGTCCTCGGGCGGACAAAAGAAGAATTGCTTGCAATGATTGCCAGCTCCATGGGCGGCCGCATCGCCGAAGAACTCTTTATCGGCCGCATTACCACCGGCGCGGCAAACGATATCGAAAAGGCAACGGAACTCGCACGTGCAATGGTCTGCCAGTACGGTATGTCGGATCTCGGGCCTCTTGCTTTCGGCAAAAAGGAAGAGCAGATCTTTCTCGGCCGCGAAATTGCACAGCATCGCGACTTTTCGGAGGATACCGCGATCAAGATTGACCAGGAAGTAAAACGGATCATTTCCGAACAGTACGAGCGAGCCAAGCGGATTCTCGAAGAAAACCGCGAGGCAATGGAGCGTCTCGTCGAAGCATTGCTCGAATATGAATCGCTCGACCTGGAACAGATGAAACGCGTAATCGCCGGATTGCCTGTTAACGGTAATGATGCCGTTACGTCCTCAGCCGACGACGGCGGCGCCGAGCCAGAACAGGAAGAGGCCAAATCGCCATTCAAAAAGCCGATTCTGCCTCCGATTACTCCAAATAATCCGGCAACGGCCTGATCTTTATCCCTATCACATGAGAAACGGCAGAGGTGAAGCTCACGCTTTACTTTTGCCTTTTTCTTTTTATAGGCTTTCTTTGTGATGAAAAGCTGGAAAACAGCCCGCAGAACAATCGGGATTTCACGGCCGCTGGTAATGGGCGTTCTTAATTTGACGCCTGACAGCTTTTCAGACGGCGGGCTTTTTACAAATGAATCCGAAGCGGTCAAACAGGCTGAAAAATTAATTTCCGACGGAGCGGACATTATTGATATAGGCGGCGAATCATCGCGGCCCGGCAGCAAACAGGTAACGGCGGAGGAGGAAATACGCCGTGTATTGCCTGTGATAAAAGCTGTCTGTCAGCGGTGGGATATTCCGGTTTCCATTGATACCTGGAAATCCGCGGTTGCCGGAGCGGCCATTGACGCCGGAGCGGAAATAATCAACGATATTTCAGGGCTCCGGTTCGATAGCGAGATGGCGGCTCTTGCGGCCCGCTCGGGTGCGGGGCTTGTCCTGATGCATTCGCGCGGCGAATTTTCCACGATGCATTCTCAACCGCCGGTTTATGACGTTTTGTCTGAGGTGGTTGAAAATTTAAGCCACAGTCTGGAAAAAGCCCGCGCGGCAGCTGTCGGTGACAGGCAGATTGTGCTGGATGTGGGAATAGGTTTCGGCAAGACCGCGGAGCAAAATCTGGAATTGTTAGCACGCCTGGACGAAGTCAGCCGGGCGTTTTCCGGTTTTCCAATCCTTGTCGGAGCCTCACGGAAATCTTTTATCGGCAAGGTGCTGGGCCGGGAAGAACCGCGTCAAAGGCTTTACGGAAGCCTTGCTTCGGCGGCGATTGCGGTTTTCAACGGTGCCGATATTGTCCGCGTTCACGATGTCCGCGAAAGCGTCGAAGCTGTTTTAATTGCCGATTCCATCAGATTACGGAAAAGCTTGGGCGCCGCAGATTGAAATCCGCTGGAGCGGATTTATCCCTGCATCAGATAATCGTAGTTACCAATTCGCGAATGCTGCGCTGCAATTCGCGGTCGTCGGTTATCGGCGAACAGATTGCAACCTCAGCAGCCTGAACCGGCGGAATTCCTTTAGCAATCAATTGGGCGGCGTAAATCAACAATCGGGTGGAGACGCCTTCTTCCAGTCCGTGTCCACGCAGATTTCTCACCTTTTGCCCGATACGGACCAGATCCGCAGCCATTTCGCGATCTATTCCGCCTTCACGTGCGACGATTTCGGTTTCCGCTTCCGGCTCCGGATAATCGAATTCCATGGCGACGAATCTCTGCCGCGTGGATTGTTTAAGGTCTTTTAAAATTGACTGATAGCCCGGATTGTAAGAAACAACCAGCATAAATTCCGGCGGAGCTTCGACAATGGTGCCGCGTTTTTCAATAGGCAGCCGGCGGCGGTCATCCGTGAGCGGATGGATGATAACTACAGTATCCTTTCGCGCCTCGACTACCTCGTCCAGATAGCAGATGGCGCCGGCACGAACGGCAGCGGTCAGCGGTCCGTCGTGCCATACGGTCTCTTCGCCTTCGAGCAAAAAACGACCAACCAGATCCGTCGCTGACAGGTCTTCATGACATGCAACCGTTATCAGAGGCCGGCCGAGCCGCCAGGCCATGTATTCAACGAACCTTGTTTTGCCGCAACCCGTCGGACCCTTGAGCATGGCGGGAAGACGTGCCGCATAGGCCGCTTCGAAGAGTTCGACTTCGTTGCGGACGGGTAAATAAAACGGCTCGTTTGCTACCTTGTACTTTTCAACCGCAAGTTCCATAAAAACATTATCTTATAACAAAAGCCTGCCGGCTAACCATCCGCCGCGGCGTGCCGCATATGATAGAATCCGTTGGGATGATTACAATCCGACATGCCGAAGCAGCGGAAGATATGGAAATCATCCGCCGATTATTTCGCGAATACGAAGCCAGGACCAAAACGGACCTCTGTTTTCAAGGTTTTGAAGAGGAGCTGGCAACGCTGCCGGGCAAATATGCAAGGCCCGGCGGTCGTTTGCTCATTGCGGAATACCACGGCTCGACGGCCGGCTGCGTGGCTTTGCGGCCATTGCAGGACGAGATTTGCGAAATGAAAAGGCTTTTTGTCAGGGAAAATTTTCGCAGATCAGGGATTGGCCGCTCTCTGATTACAGAAATAATCGAAGCGGCGAAAAAAAGCGGCTATAAAAAAATTAGGCTGGATACCATAGCATCGAAAATGCAGGCCGCCATTGCAATTTATCGCGATTTTGGATTTTATGAAATACCGCCCTACTACGAAAACCCGCTACCGGATGTGATCTATATGGAAAAATCGCTGATAGTTAACACCATAACGGCGAAGTAACTCCGAAATTGAAGTCAATCTAAAGTCCGGCGATTTGCGCATAATAAAACCCGCGGGTTCTGAGTGAAGCCGCGGGTTTTCCGTTTTTTCATTTACAGTGATTTACTGCATCGGTTTACGCGGGAATTTGTCATCCATCATGGCTGCCTGATAGACGAAAGCTGCCATAATGGTTGCCGCCTGTTTCATGTCATCGGCCTGTATCCGGTCGAAAACATCCTGATTCGAATGGTGTGTACGCGTATCGTATTCGATTTCATCCTGAATAAACTGAAATCCCGGAAGGCCAATACGATCAAAGGAAAGATGGTCTGTACCGCCAGTATTTGACATCGTCAGCGTTTTGGCGCCGAGATCGGCAAATGGTTTCAGCCATTCTTCGAAAATAGGACGCACGGCGGCGTTTCCCTGCATATAAACGCCGCGAATCCTTCCGGTTCCGTTGTCAAGATTGAAATATACGGATAATTTGTCGTAATCAGCGGTTTTAACCAATTGCGGCTTTGGGGCATTTGGTTCCGGCGGGCCGAAAAGCGGAGCTCCCTTCATTTCGCCAAAGTGCTTTTTGACGTATTCGGTAGAACCCAGCAATCCCTGTTCTTCTCCGCTCCAGAGTGCGACGCGGATTGTCCGTCTGGGTTTCAGCCCCGAAGCAAGCAAAATGCGCACGGCTTCCATCGCTACGGCACAGCCGGCGGCATTATCGGTGGCTCCGGTTCCGGAGTGCCAGGAATCCAGATGTCCGCCGAGCATTACGATCTCGTCTTTCAGTTTGGGATCTGTTCCCGGTATTTCGGCTACCGTGTTGTAACCCATCAGATCGTCATCATAATACTGAGTTTGTATATTGATGCTCATTTTGGGCTTGATGCCGAGATCAATCATTCTGACAAGCCGGTTGTAATCTTCGGTAGCCATTGTCATCTGCGGAATCATTTTCGCTTCAGCATCCTTGTGGTAAGGCTGGAGCCGGTTACGGCCGAAGATTTGATTCAGAGATGTCGGCACTTCCTGTGCAACTGTTGCTCCGGAGACGAAGACGGTGCCGCCGCTGCCGTTGAAGCTGTTGTCAATCATAACGGCGGCTCCTTCGTTGATAATGAAATTGGCAATTTTTGCCTGCAAAATAAATCGCCTCATTCTCTCCGACATTTGCGGATTCTGCTGCCCCGGGGCTCCGGGACCGGCAGGAGCTGCCGGACGCTGCGCGTTTGGATCCGGTGCGGCTGCAAGCTTTGCCAGTTCCTCATCCGTCAGCCGCGTAGCCATCCCCGTCCAATCTGCCTTCAGTTCGCGCGGCTGAGAGACCAAAACTATCTTGCCGCGAAGTTGTCCCTTGTATTTATCGAAATCTTCGTCGGAATTTATTGCCAGCCTGATAACCTCGCCGGTAACTTTGCCTTTTGTCCCCGGCGACCAGGCTTTAGGATATGCAATAACGGTAAACGTTGTTGGCTCAATAACTTCGGCGGAGAATTCACGTAGTGCCCATCCGCGGCCGAATGGTCCCCAGGGTTCCAGACTTGCTTTCATTCCCCAGGATGCCATTGTGTCACGGGTCCATTCGTTTGCCCGCTTCATATTCGGCGAATTTGTAAGCCGGCCGCCGATTACATCCGTCAAATAGCTGAGGTGTTTCATAACCTGCGAGCGATTAAGACCTTCGTCCTTGATTTTCCCGATTACATCGGCAGGTGCGGTGTAAACCTTTACGGATGCCGGTGTCTGTGCGGTTGCAATCGCCGGCAAAAGCAGAGCATAGGCCAGCATGGCCGTCAAAAATCTTCTTCGTAGCATCAGTTCATCTCCTGAAAATTGCGGATTTAAGGTAGCAGAAATAAGTAATACTGTTTGGAAAACAAAAAAGTTTCAACTAAGTGCCGATGGATTGCCGGGACGGGATTTCAAAGCGTTGACCACGTCAGCGTGTATGCGGGAGGAACATTTTTTAAAACCAAATGACTTCGGCGCGAACGCCCGTAACGACGGCGCATTCTTTCGCGGAGCTTCAGTGCGGGCGGAAGGTAATAGCCGTGCGCGTACTGGAAAACCTTTAGTACGCAGCCTTCTTCCATAAATTTGTCTATTTCATCATAGATCCGTTCGGCAACCGCCGATGGAAGTGATACAAAAGGAAGGCAGCAAAGCAGATATCGCACCGGCCCGAGCCCCGAACGGCGATGAATTTCATATGCGTCGGCCGCGCTTGCCTCGACGATTTTAAGATTGGGAAACTTGATCCGTAATTCTTCAAAAAGACTTGAATCCAGCTCGATGCCAAGATATGACTGAGGATCAGGAAGAATTGGTTCAATAAACCGCGTAATCGCTCCCGTGCCGACGCCAAGTTCTAAAACTATATTGTTACGGTCCGGCTTAAGATCGCAAACCATTTCACGCGCAAGATCCGGCGAACTTGGTGCAATAGCTCCGACTTTGGTCGGATTTTTGAGAAATGCCTGCAGAAAACTAAGATTCTCTTTCATTGCTAATCAGATGAAGCCCGGTAAAAATTATCAGGATTCGGATTGCGTTCCGACCGAAATTTTATAATCGCAGCCTTCGTTTTTGCAATATCGGACGGTGCCGTCCCGTTTGGTTGTTTTTTCCAACAGAATCGTGGAGCCGCATTTCGGACAGGCCTCCGCAACCGGCTTATCCCAATATACTTCGTCACATTTGGGATAATTGGCACAGCCGTAAAAGGCCTTGCCCCGACGGGATTTTTTAACTACTATATCGCCGCCATCCTTTGGACATTTGATATCGAGCGTTTCGCGTTTTACGTAATCGCATTTCGGATAATTGGAACAGGCTGTAAATTCGCCGAAACGGCCTTCGCGACGGACAAGATTGGCTCCGTCTTTCGGACAGGTTTCGTCCAGCGGTACCGGCGGAGCGGCCGGCTTCCGGCTTCCTTTCGGAATTTTGCGGATGTTGCGGCATTCGGGATATCCCGTACAGCCATAAAATGTGCCGAAACGGCCTTTTTTCAATGCCATTTCGCGTCCGCAAAGTTCGCATGGCGGAATTTCTTCCGTTTCTCCCGATTCGGCTTCGTCAGATTCCGATTCGTCTTTCCGTTTGACGATTTCGCGTGTATTTTTGCATTCGGGATAGTTTGAACAGGCCAGGAATTGCCCGAACCTGCCAAATTTTATAACCATTCCAGCGCCGCAATTCTCGCATATTTCATCGGTCGGGATCGAGGTTGTTTTTTTATTTTTTATGTTTTCGGCCGCGGCGACCAGGTCCCGTTCAAATTTTTCATAAAATTCACGCAGTGCCTCGCGCCAATCAAGTTTGCCTTCTTCTATCTCATCGAGTTCTTCTTCCATCCGGGCAGTGTATTGCTCGTTGAAAATATCGTCGAAACTTTCTATCAGAAGGTCGTTAACCGTTGTGCCGAGCGGAGTCGGGTGAAACCGGCCGTCAATTTTTTCAACGTATTCCCGTTCTTGAATCGTCGTCATGATCGCGGCGTAGGTTGATGGCCGGCCGATTCCCTTTTCCTCCAGCGCTTTGACCAATGTCGCCTCGGAATATCGCGGCGGCGGTTCCGTGAAATGCTGTTCCGGCGTCAGCGAGTTGAGCACAAGTTTTTCGCCTTCCTTTACTGCCGGCAGCGTTCGTTCATCGTCATCTTCTTCGGCTTCGGCGGTTTCTGTCGATTTTTCCTCTTTTGCCTCCTGATAAACTTTCAGATAGCCGTCAAATTTCAGTACCGAACCGGTCGTACGGAAAAGGAAACGGCCGGCTTCAATGTCAATGGTTGTCTGGTCAAAAACGGCCGGCATCATTTGCGAGGCGACAAATCTCTGCCAGATAAGGCGATAGAGTTTGAGTTCGTCCGGTGAAAGCTTATCCGCAAGGCTTTCCGGCGTTCGGTTGACATCTGTCGGTCTTATTGCTTCGTGCGCGTCCTGTGCGTCCTTTTTGGATTTATAGATATTCGGCTTTTTAGGCAGGTAGGCATCTCCGAAGCGGCTGCCGATAAAATCGCGGGCATCGGTCAGCGCCGCATCGGAAACACGGGTGGAATCCGTCCGCATGTATGTGATGAGCCCGACAGAACCTTCCTCTCCCAGTTCCACGCCTTCATAAAGCCGCTGAGCGATGGTCATCGTCTTTTTGACGGGAAAACCGAATTTGCGTGATGCTTCCTGCTGCAGTTTCGAGGTAATGAACGGAGGCATCGGATTGCGTTTTCGCTCTTTGGTTAAAACCGAGCGGACAATGAAATCCTGCTTTTCCGCTTCGGCTACTATTTCCGCTGCTTCATCCGCAGATTTGAGATGGACCTCGTCCTTTTTCGGCTTCTCGTCGAATTTACCCGTTTTTAACGTCTTTTCGCCTATTCGCAGCAATCGGGCATCAAATGCGGGCGGAAGCGCGGCCGAAAGATTTGCCGTTATCGTCCAATACTCTTTGCGGACAAATGCTTCTATTTCGCGTTCGCGCTCTACGACGAGCCGGACCGCAACCGTCTGGACACGGCCGGCGGAAAGTCTGCCGCCGATAGTTTTCCAGAGTATCGGCGAAACCTTGTAACCGACCAGGCGGTCAAGGACTCGGCGCGCCTGCTGCGCTTCGACCAGATTCCTGTCAACCTGTTTCGGCTGCTTGAAAGCCTCGGCAATCGCGTTTTTGGTAATTTCGTTAAACATTACGCGATAGACCGGTTTTTTAGGCTTTTTTGGGACAATTTCCTCCGCCAGATGCTGGCAGATTGCTTCGCCCTCGCGATCGGGGTCGGCCGCAAGGAAGATTGCCTCACTGCTTTTGGCGGCTTTTTTAAGTTCGGTAACGATTTTTTTGTTATTACGTTTTTTTGAATCCGGAATAATTTCGTAAGTCGGCTCAAAATTGTTTTCAATATCTACGCCAAGATCCTTTGCAGGCAGATCTTTGATATGGCCTAACGACGCAAGGACCGTATAGTCCGGCCCAAGGTATTTGTTTATTGTTTTCGCCTTAGCCGGCGATTCTACTATTACTAATTTCTTACCCATCGTGAAAAAAATTGTCAGAGGTGCCGCCAGCAGCGGCTGCTCTGACAAGATTAGACTAGTAACACCTTGACGGGAGCAATGTCAATGCGGAAAACGCCATCGAGGGACAAAAGCGGAAATGGAGCGTCCTTTACAGTGCTCTCAAAAACTAGATTTTTCTTGCATAATAGCGGCCCGGCAATACACGTATAAGATCTTTGATGTCCAATGAGACCAGCGCGTTGTTAAGTTCGCTGAATGACATGCCGCTTGCCTCCAGCAGCTCATCGATATGAAGCGAATCGTCGGGCCGAAGGAGTTGCCATACCTTGATTTCCTTTTCGTCCAGCCCGGCGGGTGTCAGCGTTGGCTGAAATCCGTTTGCTTTAGGTTTTACGCTCACTTCCGTTCCGGGAGGTAATATCGCGGCTGAAATTTCCGCCGGCAGTTCAGAGACGACGTCCTGCCATTGTTGAACAAGTTTTGCTCCTGCTTTTATCAGATAATTTGTTCCGTAGGAATTGGCGGACGTGATATTGCCCGGTACCGCCAATACGTCGCGATTCTGCTCCATTGCCAATCTCGCCGTAATCAATGAGCCGCTGCGTTCGGAGGCTTCTACCAGAAGAACGCCGAGGCTGAGACCGCTGATTATACGGTTTCGGTATGGAAAATTTTCGCCAACCGGCGGTGTGCCAAGCGGAAATTGCGTAACGACGGCGCCGCCTCCGGCAATGATTTCGTCAATGAGACGGCGGTTTTCTTTCGGATAAATTATGTCAAGGCCGGTGCCCAAAACACCTACGGTTTTTCCATTTCCATCGAGAGCGCCGCGGTGAGCCGCAGTATCGATCCCGCGCGCAAGCCCTGAAACTATCGTAATGCCGCGCCGTGCAAGTTCGCGTGCGAGCATTTCGGCAGCGTTTCGCCCATATGTGGAACAATTCCGCGAGCCGATGACGGCAACGCAAGGACTTTCAAGGCATTGCTGCCAGTTTCCGAGTGCATAGAGGACGATCGGGGCATCCGGAATCTCTCGTAAAAGTGCCGGATATCCGCCGTCATCAAGCGTCAGGATTTCTCCTCCTAACTCCTTTACTGCCTTTACTTCTGCTTCAGCCTTGTCAAAAAATTCACGTTTCAGGATGCTTTCGATAGCTGCGGGTTTCAGCTTCAGCGCTTCGAGTTCGGTGCGGCGGGCTCCAAATACAGCCTCCGGCGAGCCGAATCGTTCCAGCAAAACGGCTGCCATCCGTGGGCCGATTTCCGGCGTCATATTTAGTGCAATCCAGCTTTGCATAAATAAACGGTTCGCCCTGAGAGCGGTCTTGGCGGAGGCGTGTGGGAGTCGAACCCACCCGGGCACGCTCTCACGTACCCGCAAACGGTTTTGAAGACCGCGCCCGTCACCGGACGAGATGCGCCTCCGTTTTAATGCCATTTTAAGGCTCAGAAAAAATGCATCGCATATCTGCCGGCCTTAGTGATTCGAATCGGCCTTTTGCGGAATCTGCCAGCCAGGCACGCTCCGGTAGAAAACGGCCTTTGCGCTGATCCGCACGACCGACGGCAACAAGATTCTCTACCGATTTGCCTTTGAGACGACATTCGACGGCCGGATCCGACGGAAGAACAGCGAAACGGCCCTGCGCCGGCACCGGAAAGGAAACAGAGTCCAACACACGCCACATCGAAATTCCATTTTCGTCTCGTTTTACTGAAATCTCGAGCCAAAATGACATTGTTTTACCACGACGTACCTGAGAAACGCCGTAAACAGGATCTTTTTCCGGATCGGTCAACAGCGCGCCGCCGAGATATATAATTCCGCCCGGCAATTTCGTGCCCGGCGTTACGCTCTCGTACCTGAAGCCCGAAAATTGTGCTGAAACGGCAAAAACCGAAACAAGGAAACTTGCCGCCATCAATGCGAGCCTAAGCATTCGAAGCATTTTAGCATATCGCGTCGCAACCGGGCAGCGGGATCATGCCGGGCCGCTCCGGACTAATTGTGCAACGGTCATGTGGCAGTACGACGTGCTTCTAATATTTCCGGAGAATAGCCCGGCTTTCTGCCTGCGTAGTCTGAGGAACGGCAGCCGCACATTGCAGCTTTCGGCTATACCGCCGAATCTATCCGCCAAAAATACAATGGCTTCGAATTCGATAAAGATTATTAATCCTATACGGTGGAAGATGAATTTCGTATGCGTTTAGTTTTTAGTTCTGAATGTGATGGTCTAGGCTAACGACCCGGCTCAATAGTATTAAGAGACGCATTAATTCACTTATTCAAACCTCAAGCCCTGACCCACCCCGAAATCAATTATCGGCAAAGTTTAAATACCGGCCGTCTCAGAGGGGCTGATAATCAATACATTCCCATGTAGAATGAAAATCAAGCGTCTTAATCGACAAGTCACTGGCCGTTCAGGTGTTTTGTTTTGATCATATTATTGATAACACCTGCTCTGCCCTTACCGCACATTCCGGACGGATACCGTCGTTTGTTGTTGCGACATATTAGAAAGATTATGTTCGGTAGGCTTCAATTAAAGTATCATTAAATCAACGAATCATTCACCAAAAAACCATCGCGTTAAATGCCTTAATTTTAATTGAATCATCCCTATGGAAAATGTGATCAATGAGATCCGCGCCATAAGGGAGGAATAAAAACACTACAAACTCCAAAATGCGCTTGCTCTGCCGGATTCCAAACAAAGCAGTTCAACCGTACGGACGAATGCGTCATTCGCCGTTTTAGCCCTCGAATTCTAACCCTCAGATAGGTGCCGGTCTTAGGTTACGCCTTAAATACAGGTAGATTTGCTAACAGGTGGAAGGGATTTATTAGAGATTCTGCCTTATCGTTTTTAAATACTTAGAGCCCGTCGCCGCCGAGCAGAAGTGCGGCGAGCGTTGCCCGTTTGCTTATATCGCTGATCAGGATATGCTCTTCAAGAGTGTGTGCGCCGTCGCCGGTGACGCCGAGTCCGTCAAGAACCGGAACGCCCAAAGCCGCAACAAAATTACCGTCGGATGCTCCGCCTACCTGTGTTTCCTCCAGTAAATATCCAAAGCTGCCGGCGCATCTTCGTGCGTATTCGTAAAGTTCTATCACCGCGGCATTGCGTTCCAGCGGTGGACGGTTGATACCGCCTTCGATACTGATTGTAACTCTCGGGTCTGAAGCACAGAGGCTTCGAATGGCCTTATCTGCCATTTCCGCTTTTACCAAAGATGTAAACCGCACATCTACCGTGCATTCGGCAAATTCCGGAATTACGTTAGTTGCGGTTCCGCCGCGGACGGTGCAGACGTTGACAGAGGTTCCGGCAGCGGAATCATTCAATTTCGAGACGTATTCTATTTGTTTTGCTATTTCCAGAACAGCATTTGCGCCGCGTTCGGGTTCGAGGCCTGCGTGTGCGGGAATTCCGTGTGTTCGGATTGTGTAAAGTGCCGTGCCCTTTCGTCCGGTTTTTACCTTTCCTGCAGCGGATGGCTCGAAAACAAGGCAAAAAGCGGCAGATTTCGCTTCGTTTTCTATTAGTTCACGTCCCGTCCCGCTTCCAATTTCTTCATCGCAGGAAAATATGCAGGTAATCGGTCGTAAAGGAATTGCACCGTGCAGGGCCATGAATCTGATAACTTCGATAACAAGAGCGATGTTCGCCTTCATATCGAAGATGCCGCAGCCGAAAAATTTATCTGATTCAATTCGTGTCGGATTTTTTTGCTTGCTGCCGATGGGATGAACGGTATCAGTATGGCCGAGTACCAGAACCGGCTTCGCATTGGAATGAAATGCCCGGAGGATTACGTGTTCGCCGATTCCCGGGGCAGGTATTCGTTCTATTTTGACGCATTCGGCAAGATCCGAAACCCAACTCTCTATCAATTCCGCAACTGCACGGCTTGACTCCTGATTGCCGGAGGGTGATTCAATCTCTACGATTTCATGGATCGCTTTTGTAATAGCCGGAATAGATTCCGCAAAATGCCGTTCAACCCGGCTTACAGGTAGATTTACGGTAGTATCGTTCACTTTCGGTTACTTGGATCCGTGAGATTCACTTTTTCCCGAAGACTTCATTCAGCAAATCTCCGAGGCGATATCCCGCAAGGGTGATTTGACGCTCCGCAAGCGAATAAGCATTTTTCGTATATTTGGCGGAAGGCGGCCGGAACCGCTCCAAATCAGGAGTATAAACCGATTTCGGATTGAGCTGAAAGGATTCCTTTTGCAAATCTTCGAAGCTGCCAAGCCTTGAAAACTGCGGCGAATACGGATACCTCGCCATAAATCTACGGGCAAGGTTTTGGATATAAATGCGGTCGCATGTATCTCCTCTCAAAGGGCTTACTCGATTTACTATGGAATCCCAAAACCAATGCAGATTCAATTGTTTATCACGCGGCGTTTCCTTCGGCGAGAGCAAAAAAAGATTTCCGCCCTGATCACCTTTCGGCTCCATATCGGTAACCCTTGCCGAGGTATGAAGAGGCTGATGAAGGTCGCCGATTATGTGCATTATCCACGCAATTGCTATTGCCTTTTCTCCATCCGATAAGGAGGAATTTCTTATGGTTTTGTCGAACTCATTGAGCTTTTTTACCGCCTCGCCGCCTTCATCGGCATTTGGCAATATCTCCGCCCTGCCGTCAACCTGTCGCCAGAAAGTGTCCGCATAATGCCAATTTCCATGGTGATATTTACGATAACGAACGGGAAATTCGCGGTCCCGGATAATATCGGGCCAGGTAGCCGCAATCATAAAGAATTCCAGCCGGCGTAATTCCTCCGGTTCCGGCCCGTAAACCATGTATAACGTTGATAACTGGGAATCTTCGGGCGCTTTTCTGAGAATCCGTATTACTTCATTTCTTGCCTCGGGCGACATTCGCTGCCAGGCGATAAATGCCGAGATTTTATGACCGACGTCGTCCCATGCCAAGGCAGACGAGGCAAAAAATAACGGAAAAAACAAAACTAAAAACGTAATTTGCAGATACTTACGGGCCGGCGAAACCATATCTGCAATTCTAGCGAATTTAATGGCCAATAAAAAGTGTTTGCGGTCAGATTATGAAAATTGGCAACCCTGACATCGCAAAATTACATCTGAAAGGATGCAAAACTTTCCCCGCTGCCCGTTCTAATCGTAGAGGTCAACGGGTCAAAATTGAAACTCTTAAAGTTTCGGGGGTAGATGAGTTATGCAGGCAATATTGAAACAACGCGGTTTGATCGCCGATAAGGGAAGTAAAAACAAAATATCTGCCGGAAGAAATATCGGATTGCTCGGGACTATTTTCGGCTGCTGGCACCGGCGATTGAGCAGACCAATCACGACAGATAATGAAACTTATCAGACGTGTATTGAGTGCGGTGCCCGTAGAAGATTCGATTATGGAACTTTTAGGAGTTTCGGACGTTTTTATTATCCTCCGGCGGCAAGGATCGGGAACTACTAAAACCTTGTCGCCATATCCTGTCATTGTTACCATTCCATACATACACCTACCGAAAACGGCCTGCACACAACAGGCCGTTTTCATTTTTTAAGGTGAATAAATGCCCGGATTTTACCGTAAATATTTCTGCGGCGGACTGTTAATCGTCACGTTTCCCGATAATCAAAGCAGAATTCTTTGAGCCAAAACCGATACAGTTGCACAAGGCGGTTTCTACCCGAGCCCGACGCGCGCGAAGAGGTGTATAGTCAAGATCGCATTCCGGATCGGAAATTTCCAGATTTATCGTCGGAGCGATAATTCCTTCATTGATAGCCAGCAATGCGGCTCCTATTCCTGCCGCACCAGCCGCACCCTGCGGATGGCCGATTTGTGATTTTGTTGCAGACATGGGAATCCGAAAGGCCTGTTTACCGAGCGATATTTTCACAGCCCGCGTCTCTATCCTGTCGTTTAACACGGTCGAAGTTCCGTGAAGGTTAACGTAATCTATATCTTCCGGCCCGATACCTGCGTCGGCCATGGCAAGCGTCATTGCCCGTGCGGGCTCAAGGCCGTTTTCCTCCAGCCGTACGCGATGATATGCATCGCATGTAGAGCCGTATCCGAGTATTTCCGCATAAACAGTTGTATTGCGTTGTAAAGCTCGTTCACGTTCTTCAAGAACAAAGACCCATGAACCCTCGCCGATGACCATGCCGCTGCGGTCTGCCGAAAAAGGCCGCGAGGCCCGCTCCGGCTGTTCATTCCAATCTTTAGTAACAACGGTCAATACCTCGAAACCGCGCAAAATACCCGGTGCGATCGGTGAATCTACTCCGCCGGCCAGGATTAAATCCTGCCTGCCGAGAGCTATATGTTGAGCGGCGTAAAAGACGGCATCAGTAGATGAAGTGCAGCCGGTCGAGATAACGTGAGACAGACCGTGAAGGTTGAGAGCCATAGAAACCTCTGAGGAAAGGCTTCCGTGGGTAGATGAAGGTATTGTGTAGATACTGCCTTTTTTCTCGTTTCCGGAAAACCAGTAACCGAATTGTTTTTCAGTAAAGGCGAGCCCGCCGCCTCCAGTTCCGATAACAACGCCAAACCTGCCGCGTTCAGTATCCGTTAAATCGCCGGGAATCAGTTGAGCGTCTGCTATTGCCTCTCTTGTTGCCGCCAGCAGCAGCGGTACCGTTCGCGGAACGTGACGGCGATCCTGGTATGCGATTTCGGATTCCCAATCAAAATCCGGGATTTCGGCTGCAATTTTGACCTGAAAACCGGAAGTATCGAATGAGGAGATTTTCCTTATTCCGCTTTTTCCTTCCTCAAGCGAATTCCAAAATCGGACACGACCGATACCGATCGGCGTAACGCACCCGAAACCGGTTATAACAACGCGCCGCGGCTTAGAGACTCCGCAAAACATAACAAGGCAGAAAGAAAAAGGTTTTTACTCCGGCGGATTTGCCGGGCCGCGATTTAGGCGGCGCCTGCCTCATTGGACATTGGAAAACTTTTCAGTGCATCGGCTTCTTTATCAAAAACTTCGAAAACCGTATAAAGCTTTGTCATAGTCATCAATTCGATAAAGCGGTCCGAAAGATTACAGAGTTTGAGTGCTCCGCCGTTTCTTTCTGCAGTTGCAAAGGCAGCCACCATCTCGCCGAGTCCGCTGGAATCAATCATCGTTACTTTTTCCAAATTCAAAAGTATATTCTTCCGCCCTTCTTCCAATGTCTCGCGAATTGCGTTATGCAGTTCACGATTGGTTTCGCCCAAGGCAATCTTTCCTTCCAGATCGAGTATCTCGACTCCGTTCAGGTTTCTGCGTTTGATGTTTATATCGCTCATTTCGTTTCTCCTCGTCAGCCGCAACGTAAAGACTTCCGGTTGATGCCTAAAGAATACTCTAATCCCTTGCCGGGACTATAAATGCCGGTTAACCTCTTTTTTTAGTCTTTAGCCGCAGCTCTGATCATACTCTCCGAAAGCATCATTTACAATTGAAACGTTATGTTTATTCCAATAGTTTCCTGAATAGGCGTATAATCGCGGATAAAAGTTGCAATTTCGGGAAAAAGGAGGCCTTTACTGAATGCAAGACAGCCTGACAGACGGTGCTGCGGTGAGATGCGGAATATGTGGCCGGGAAACGACTATCCTGTTTATAGTTGACCGTATCGGAGGAAAATCTTTTGACCTTGCGTGTCGCCATCGTAACGCGCTTTGTCCAAACTGTGGTGATCTTGTTCGAGATGACTGCGACCGTTTGGAATCTGTTATGCCTTTATGCCGTCGCTGCAATCCGGAGGCATTCGCCGAAGAAGACGACATATGAAATTTCATGACGGAATTTTCCTGTGGATTGCAGTATTAATTGTTTCTGTTTTTCTTTTGTTTACGTTCTGGTTATTCCGTGTAAATCCGCCGGAATCCGACAGCTTTGCTTCTGAGCCAAACCCGGTTTGGTCAGTGGGCGTTGTCCAATCCGGATACGCACGCGTAGAAAAGGGAAAGTATATATACTTTCCGCTTAACCTCAATCAACGTCGTAATCTTTCGGTTTTCTTCCGTACCGATTCGAGAAATTTCAAAATCGCAGCAAAGGTTTTTACTGATGATGCATTCAAAAGATTTACGGAAGATGGAGACGGAGAGCCTTTCATTCAAACAAATCCGGTCTCTCGCGGAAACATTCGACGTTTGCTCGAGCCCGGAAGGTATTACGTAGTGCTGGATAACCGAAACGGAGATGCTACGGTAAATCTTTCTTCACTGGATATTTCAGTGGAGTAATAAAATAACGGTCAGGTTTCCACCGACATTGTCCGGATGCCGACCAAACGCCCTGAATTTTTTTCCCGGCCGATGACGAAAATTTCTATTCTTATTTTTCCGAATCGGAAAACCTTTATATCCTTTAGTTTTTCTTTCATCAATCGCCAAAGATCCGCAAACTGTCGTGCGCGCTTTTGTTCAGTTTCAGTGTGCCAACTCTCTTCGCGTGTAAGTCTTGAAAAAAAAATATCTGCCGGTATTTCCTCAAAAAATTCATTTTTCGATTTTCCAATTGCGGCGGCATAATCAGCTGAAGATTTTCCTGCGGGAACATTAAAGCTTACAGCCTCTACGGGAGAATCCGTTTCGCTGATGTAGTAAAGCTCTTTGCATAAATTGGCGATCTCGTTTTCCAGGTTGTCTTCTTTCCCGTGCTTCATAAATTTTTTTTTCTTTTTTATGTACTTTTCAGGCTTTTTGCCGCCCGTAAATTATGATTTTTTTTTGTCAATTTCTCTCCAAATTATTGCATTGAAAAGGCTTGTTAACAAAAATTTAATTGCGGCTTTTCTTTGTGGATTTCTCCTTGCAAACGCCCTTTCCGTGTGTTAATCTGACTCCCGCTTTTAGAACGAGCGTCCCTGTAAAACATTGAAAATAAATAACTTAAAGTTTCACTTTAAGTTCCGTAATTCTTTCCACAGCCTTGTGGAAATTTTTGTGGAAAACGTTCTAAAGGTAAATTTTATTTACGTTTTTCCGTTTTATGGAAATGCGTATCCGGCAAGCTTCGGCGGTTTAAAAAAAAGGATTTGTAACCGCCCCGTTGTTGCCGATTGGCTTTATAAAAATTAAAGCATTTATTTTTAGTATAGACCGTTTTTTTTTGGAGTCTTTATTCCCCGTGAACCCATCAACCGCAAAGATTGATATCTGGAGCGATATACTTGATTTCCTTAGCCGGCGACTGAACCAGCACATTTTCGATTCGTGGTTTCGGCCTATTCACTTCGAATCCATTGACAATGATCAAAAAATTATAAAATTACGCGCCGGAAAACCAACCATAGACTGGGTAACGAGTTACTACGCAGAACTTCTGTCGCAAACATTAAGGGAATTCAATCTCAAAGATTACCGTTTCGAATGGGTGATTGATTCAACTGCCATGTCTGCACCCGCAACGGAAGATGAACCTGAATTGGTTCTAAATGTTAAAAAACCGGAACCGCTGACGACGGTAGGATTTAATCCCGCAACAAATTTTGTTGACCTGGAACCGATAGAAAATTCCCTTAATCCAAAATACACTTTCGAGAAATTCGTTGTCGGTTCAAGCAATGAATTCGCACACGCGGCTGCTCTTGCCGTAGCCGAAACTCCCGGTAAGGCATATAATCCGCTTTTTCTCTATGGCGGAGTCGGGCTGGGAAAGACGCATCTGATGCACGCCGTCGGACACGCAATAAAGCAAAAAAACAAACATTTGCGTGTTTCTTACATTACTACTGAAAAATTCATGAACGAATTGATAGACGCTATCCGTTACGACAAAACAAAGTCGTTTCGCGATAAATACCGGTCTATAGACGTTCTATTGATGGACGACGTGCAGTTTATGGTAGGAAAAGAACGTACACAGGAAGAATTCTTTCATACATTCAATTCCCTTCATAACGAACAGAAGCAAATCGTCATTTCCAGCGATTGTCCGCCGCGTGAAATCCCAACGCTTGAAGAAAGGCTTCACTCGCGTTTTGAATGGGGTTTGATAGCAGATATTGAGCCTCCCGATCTGGAAACAAAAGTAGCAATACTCAAAAGAAAAGCCGACCTGGACGGAATAGATCTTCCGGACGAAATCGCGATTTTTATTGCTAGTAAGATAAAAAGCAATGTTCGGGAACTGGAAGGTTCGCTTGTCCGGCTTGTTGCCATTTCATCGCTTCGCGGCGTCCCGATTACGAAACTATTAGCCCAGGAGGCGATGAAAAACATAATTGACGCGGAGCGTCCCGAAGGCCTCTCGATGGAACGCATCGCACGGGTCGTAGCGGCACATTTCAAACTAACCGTCGAAGAAATGAAGTCAAAAAATAACAGCCGTAGCGTTGCATTTCCGCGACAGGTTGCCATGTATCTCTGTAAAAGACTGACACGGCACAGCTTTCCTGAGATCGGCCGGGAATTCGGCGGAAAGCATCATACGACGGTAATGCACTCAGTCGAAAAAATTGATGCAATGACAAAGGAAGACAGAAATTTCCACAAGACCATAAACTCTTTGATTGAAAGTCTTTGCGAACTATAGTGAGGTAAAAACAAGGCAAATGAAAAAAAGAGATATCCACATACGGTTTAGAGATGTTGTGTCCGTAAACCTTTTATTTGCAGCACTTGAAAAAGAAATTCCACATTTCCGCAGAGAGACGGAAAATCCGCCTGTGGAAAGCAGTGGAAAAGACCCGCGGGAAAAGGTTTTCCTCACCTTGAAAGAGTTTTCCACAAACTTTCCACAGAGGGATGTGGAAGATAATCACTAGTTTTTATGCGGGTTTTTCCGCTTTTTTCACAAATTCACAGGCCCTACTATTACTACTGGTTTTATTTAAAAAGATTTAGAATAGTAGAAATCGTAAAAGGCGAAAGGAGCATCTCGAACAAATGGAATTTAAGATCGAACAGTCCGTCCTAAAGGAAGAATTGGGATTTTTACAAGGCGTACTGGAAAGAAAGGAAACCATCCCAATCCTTTCAAACATACTTTGCGAATCAATCGGTGAAAATACGGTTCGGATGACCGGGACAGATCTGGACGTAACCATCCGCTGCGACGTAGAAGCGATAATTGAACAGCCCGGAAAAGTATGTCTTCCGGGAAGAAAACTTTTTGATATCGTTCGGTCATTGAACGAAGGAGAAATAAAAATCAGAAAAGAAAGCAGCGGTGATTGGGTAGAGGTAACAGCCGGACGCGGTCGTTTCCGCCTTGCAGGCTATCCATCCGGTGATTTTCCGGAAATACCTGTTTTCAAGTCTGCTCCGCATTCCCTGCCCGCTTCGGTATTTGCATATTTAATTCAAAGCACGTCATTTGCGGTTACGACGGAAGTAAGCCGTTTTGCACTATCGGGAGCAAAGATGATCTATAACGGCGAAAAAGTAACAATGGTTTCAACTGACGGGCACCGCCTTGCCTTGATAGAAAAAAATCTCGATGAAAAGGAATGCGAAACATTCGAAGCTTTGATACCGCGAAAAGCATTGAATGAACTATACAAGGCATCAAGATACTCTACATCTCCATTCACATTTGGCGAAGATCATAATCATCTTTATTTTCAGGCATCAAACAAATTAATGATTGCCCGCAAATTAACCGGAGCTTTTCCAAATTACGAAATGGTTTTGCCCAAAGACGTTGAGAAAAAAGTATCTTTCGATCTGCAGGAAATGCGTAAAGCCGTCCATCGCGTTTCATTGATTCCGACGGAGATAAACCGACCCGTCAGGATGACAATCCGGGAAGGCGAAATAGAAGTAAAATCACATGGAACAGACGTCGGAGAAGGTGTAGAAATCGTACCGGCTGACTATAGCGGCGAGGAAACGGTCATCGGTTTCAATTCCCGTTATCTGCTGGAATATTTCAACAGTGTTGTTTCTTTTGAATCTGCCGATGCGGCTGAAAACGAAGCAGCAAAAGCGACAGACAGCGGAGGTTCAGCCGCCGTACCCGCAAAAAGCGGCGGGACTTCTACAAGAATTTTACTTGAATTCAGCCAGCCGAATACACCAACTCAAATGCGTATTGACGCCGATACCGGCTATGATTATCGCTATGTAGTGATGCCGCTACGTATATGATAACGAAAACCGCTTCACGGCCGGTTCTATCTTGAGTAAAAGTAGAACTGAACCGCCTGAACCAGCCCGATAAGAAAACCGAAAAGAGCACCGAAGAATTCGATTTTTCTGAGGTGCTCTTTTGCTACCGAAAGCACCAATTCCTCTAATTTTTCAACCGGATAATTCATTATTTTTGTTCTCACTACGCTGCCAAGATCGAATTCCTTTATGGCTTCCGGTAATTTCTCACGAATGGCGGCGATAACGGCAGAGGCAAGCGTTTCGCCGGCCGTAATGATTTTTTCTTCTTCTATTTTATCCGAGAGGCGGCCGATCGGTCTTGAAAGCAGGTTTTCTATCTGCTTTGAAATCAGATCATTGATAAGCCGGACGGTATTATCACCCGAGACGATATTGATAATCGTGCGTGAGAGTATTTCCTTTATTTGCGATTCCGTTCCGGGTGTAATTGTCCTGAGTATTGAATCCAGACTATGCGGTTTCAGGCGGCCGATGGTTTCGGTAATGTACGTACGGATGGAAGATTTTATTTCGGGACTTCGCAGGATTTTGATTACCGCATTTCCGATCTGCCTTTTTACATTTTCCAGTTTTTCAGGAGCTATTTTACCAATCAGTTCAGTTATCGGCCGCTGCATTGCATTGTCTATTGCCGCCGCAACGAAATCGCGTGCCTGTTCAGCGAAGACGTCGCCTTTAAGCATTTCCTCTATTCTTCGCGGCAGGCTTTCGTTTACAAGATCGTCAACTTCTCTAAGAAGATTTTCACGCGAAACAAATATTTTTTTGAAAAAAGGAAGATTTTCGTAATACTCGTGAACCTCGCGTTTTATCAATGCTCCGATTTGGCCGCGGGTTTTTTCTTCCGCTGCTATTTCCGTCAGCCGATGAGTAATCGGTGATATCTGTTCGAAAGATTTTTCCTTTATCAAGGCGACGGCTTCCTGTGTAAAGAGTTCGCTCAGAGGAGTCTGCAGTGTAACCAGATCATCTATTCGCCTGTTGATAAAACTACGGACATTCTGCTCAAATTCGCGTGAGTTCAAAGCGGCTTCTATTCTATCGGTTAATATATTCGCGAATAGTTCAAAAGCACCGTCGTCAACTACAGACGAAAGTCTCTTCGAGAGGAAGTCATCAACTCGTCTGCTGACGAATTGTGAAATGGCATCATGCGTTGATTGTGCCTTTAGGGTTATTTCGATGTGTTCGGCGATCGAGAACTGGAGTGCGGTTATGGCATCAAGAACGGGAGCCCGAAGCGTCGCCGGAAGTGATTCAATCAATGAAGGATAAGTATTTGAGAGTATTTGCCGCGTATAGGAATCTACAATTCCGAGAATTTTTGTTTTAAGAAAATCCTTTTCTATCAGCTCCTGCATTATTGTTTCCTGAGAGACAAGCTCTTCCCCGACGGCTTTACCGATTGCGTTTGCAAGTCTTTCGCGATGACGCGGAATCATTCCCTGCGGAAAGAGAGTAATTCCAAACAGGCGGAAGGCACGGCGAGGACGAAAGAGCATGCGGACAGCAAGCCATGCTCCGGCATATCCGTGAACCGTCGCGAAAACGATCAGCAGAGCCATTTGCATCCAGACACTCTTAAATAAAGGAGCGATGGAATCGGTAAAATTATGCAGGTTTTCCATCAGGAATTATTAGCGGAAAGAAGATCAGAAAATCCTGAAACCATTCGAACGCAGGCAAAAATCCGCAAAATCGCGGAGCCATTCCGTACTTACGCTGTAATTTTTCCATTGTTCGGAAGGATCACCGTAAAAAGTACCATCGTCGGGTTTATCCGTTACGGTACCATCGGCGAAGATACGTCGTCCCGGACCGAGGCTTGGTAGCACGGTTTCTATGATTGTACGTCCGATCAGGTGAGCTTCTTCAGCATCCACCTTTACTCCGGCTGCGTTTCGGCTCATTTCGCGAACCCTGGAATCGCCGATAATATCAAGCCTTTTTATCAGTTCCAGAGCAGCGGTCCATTTCCAGATATTCACATCGAATTCGTTGTATTCTGATTCGGTATCGATAAGTTTGAAACTCATAGTAATCTCATATTCAGGCAAGTAAAATGCTACTTTTTGTTCTGAGTGATAGTCAATAATGCGGAGAAAAACTTTAACGGTATGGATGGCCGGCAAAACAAAAACGTCATTCGGTTGATTCAAATTTGGATAAAATGAGAATAGATAACTAGAATTAGATATGAACCGAACAATCTCGTATTCCGACGCCGGAGTTTCGATAGACAACGCTGATAAGGCGGTCGCGAAAATCAGGGAATTTGCCAGAAGGACATTTAATGAACGTACATTGACGGAAATCGGCAGCTTTGGAGGTATGTTTTCTGCCTCCTTTCCGGACATGAAAGAGCCGATTCTGGTAGCCTCGGCCGACGGCGTAGGTACAAAGTTGAAAATTGCTTTCGAGACGGGAAAACACGATACCGTCGGAGCTGACCTTGTAAATCATTGCGTAAACGACATTTTAGTCCAGGGAGCGAGGCCGCTGTTTTTTTTAGATTATTTTGCTACGGGAAAGCTGGATCCGGAAATTACGGCATTGGTAGTAGAGGGAATGGCGACGGCCTGCAAGGAAAACAACTGTGTATTGCTGGGCGGTGAGACCGCCGAAATGCCTGATTTCTACTCTCCCGGAGAATACGATCTGGCAGGATTTATTGTCGGGGTTGTTGACCGGCGGTTTGTCATAGACGGGAAGCAAATAGTCCCGGGCGATGTCGTGCTCGCACTTGAGTCAAACGGTTTACAAACAAACGGTTATTCGCTGGCAAGAAAATTATTTTTTGAAATTGGCGGCTATGGCGTAGATTCATACATGGAAGATCTCGGCACTACGCTCGGCCAGGCACTGCTTGCCGTACACCAATCTTTTCTTCCGCAGATCGGTCCGATACTTGAAAGCGGTTTAATTAAAGGACTCGCACATATAACGGGCGGCGGACTGCTGGAAAATATACCGCGCATCCTTCCGGAGAATGTTTCCGTAGAGATTAATCGGGGAACATGGCCAGAACCGGTAATTTTTTCCTTAATGCAGAAACTTGGAAACGTCAGCGAAAAAGAAATGTTCCGTACGTTTAATATGGGTATCGGAATGGTTGTAATCGTTTCGGAAGAAAAAGCTGAACAAACAAAGGGACTTATCGGAAAATGTTATGAAATCGGACGCGTCACGAAAGGCAGCCGTAAAGTATTGATAAATTAACAAGTTAGCAATTTTTTCGTATAAACCGACTCGAAAGTAATATAAACAATTAGGATAATAGAATAGATTTGTTTATGAACATCGGTATTCTTATCTCCGGCCGCGGTTCAAATATGGCTGCGATAATTGACGCGGTAAACAGAGGAGAAATTCCGGATAGTCGCGTCGCAATCGTCATAAGCGACAAACCAAACGCGGCCGGATTAATAAAAGCTGCGGAGCGGGGCGTCGAAACAAAGGTCATCGAACGCCTTGGACGCAGCCGCGAAGACCATGACAAAGAGATAATTTCAGTACTAAAGGATCGGGAGGTTGATCTCGTCTGTCTGGCGGGATATATGCGGCTGCTCTCACCGCTTTTTATTTCCAGTTTTCCTGAAAAAATCATCAATATCCACCCAAGCCTTCTTCCTTCTTATCCGGGGCTGAATGTCCATGAAAGAGTACTGGAGGCGGGAGAAAAAATCACCGGTTGCACGGTACATTTCGTCAATGAAGAGCTGGATGCCGGACCGGTAATCCTGCAACGAAAAGTGGAGGTAAATATAGGCGATACACCTGAAACTCTGTCCGAAAGGGTTTTGGCCATAGAACATCAGGCGTACATAGAAGCGTTAAAGATTATCCACAGACGCAACATCTTAAATAAGCAATAAAATTAACCATATAACTATTTGTTATATAACAATTTGTTTTTGACATTTTGGCCATCAGTTGGGTAAAATCAAGGTTTTCACTTTCGGGTGAATTTTAATGGAGAGCAATTATGCCGAAGAGAACATTTCAACCGAACAACCGGAGACGCGCCAAAAAACACGGTTTCAGGGCAAGGATGGCGACCAAGAACGGCCGCGCGGTGCTCAAGCGCCGTCGTGCAAAGGGACGCAAACGCCTGACAGTCCAACATTACTGAAACTGACGCTCCCGAAGAAAGAGCGGCTTCGGAAACGAGGCGATTTTCTTCGTGTTTACAACAATAGTGTGCGCTTCGAAGGCCGTTTTATGACGGTCTTTATTTTGCCCAATGAAATGGATACACACCGCCTCGGCGTTACGGCGACAAGAAAGGGTATAGGAAAAGCCCACGATAGAAACCGTGCAAAGAGGCTGCTTCGCGAGGCATACCGATGTTCCAAGCGGGAACTGGCATTACTTGGGCGGAAATACGATTTTGTTCTCAATGCGCGGAGACGGCTGCTTTCGACCCGTCTGGCAGAACCGCTGGCGGAATTCAAGGAAATAATAGATAAAATCAAAGATTCCGGCGGATGAGATGCCAATGAATCGGCGAGATAACCGGACATCAGGTTGCAGCTTGTGTTAATCGGGCGGCTGATATGGCAAAATGGCAGAAGCGATGAAGTATCTGGTGATTGACCTTCTTTATCTTTATAAGGTGATGGTCTCGCCTTTTTTACCGCCTGCCTGCAGATTTGAACCGACATGTTCGGAATATGCGCGTCAGGCCGTTGACAGATACGGAGCATATCGCGGAACGATTATGGCGATAAAGCGTATTTTGCGATGTCATCCTTTTTGCAAGGGCGGTTACGACCCGGTCGAGTAACGGACGGCGGAGCATAAAACGGCGGGATTAGGATAAATGGAAAACAACAATAATTCGGGCAGCCAAGCAAGGTTTTTGATTGCAGCAGCACTTTCGATGGTGGTGCTGTTTGCCTGGTCGTATTTTTTTGCGCCGAAAAAACCTGTAGATAACACCAATCAGCCGATTGCGGCCGAAAATCCGGCAAACACGCAGACGACGCCGGGACAGACGGCATTAACGGAATCCGCAAAGGATCAGGCTGCGCAGGAAATTGCCTCGCTTCCTGATAATGAGCCCAACAGAAAAATTGTCATTAAATCGCCGCTTTATGAAGTTACCTTCGATTCCCGCGGGGCATTGCCCGTCAGCTGGATTATCCTGAGGAACAAATCGCCCATGAGCGATTATCCGGTTTATGCCGATGGCTCCAATGCCAACGATAAAAAGCCACTGCAACTGATTTCTCAAAAGGCATTGGCTCAGAATCCACCTGAAGTTCCATTCAGGCTTTTAACGCCGGACCAGAGCCTTAATTCAGTATTAAACGGGCGTAACTATCGTATATCCGTACCTGAGGAAACAATCACGCTAAATAACGGCGAAGAGCGTAAAATCGAATTTTTACTTGACGCCGGAAATGGATTGACGGCGAGGAAAACGCTCACTTTTCGCGGCGATAGTTATGTAGCGGATCTTGCTATTGAATTGCTGCGGGACGGAAAGCCCGTGCCGGATACAAAACTTGCAATCGGTGCAAGCATAGGCGATCACGCAATAAAACACCACAATTTTTACCATATCGAATCCGAAGCCGTAGCAAACATAGGCGGAGACATCAAGCGGCATCAGGGCAATTATTCATTCAAGTTTGAAAATTCGGACCACGCATCGCTCAAAGATACCGGAGAAGTGGAATGGGTCGGCGTAGGTGATGCATATTTTGCGATGGCGGCAATTCCGGTTACTGACCGGCCCCGCGATGTAGAATACTCGGCATATAAATACGACGTCGAAACAGAGCCGTTTTATGACAGTATTTTCAAATGGATTATCCGCAGCCCGAAAACAAGCGAAACCAGACATCTGGTAACGGCTTACATGCCGATCACGGCGACGGGAGAAATTACTAAAATTTACACCGGTACAAAAGACTATTTCGTCCTGAATTATTACAATCAGCTGCTTTCGGATGCCGCGGGACGTAACATTGACATTGTCCATTTCATCAATTTCAGTAATTATTCGATTATCAGGCCGATAACCACTTTTCTTTCGATCCCGATTCTTTATTCATTGCATTATCTGAACACGCTGGCTAATAATTACGGACTGGCGATTATAATTTTTACTTTCCTTTTTTATTCATTGCTTTTTCCTCTTCGTTGGTCGCAAAGCCGTTCTTTTAAGAAAGCTGCCGGCAATGCGCCGAAGATGAAAGAGATTCAGGACAAAATAAAAGAGCTGCAGAAAAAAGGAGTTCCGATTGACGATCCGCGCATGCGGGCATTACAGATGGAGCAACTCAAATTGACCAAAGATGCTCTTCCAATCGGCGGATGTCTTCCGATGCTTTTGCAGTTTCCTTTGCTTATTGCCTTTTATACGGCGATTACAATTTCGCTCGATGCGCGGCAGGCGTCCTTTCTCTGGTTACCGGATCTGTCGGCTGCTGATCCATGGCACGTGCTTGAATTTGCTTTTGCCGTTTCGATGGTTTTGGCTATGAAGTTTACGCCGACCGCTCCAGCCGTATCGCCTGAACAGCAGATGCAGCAAAAGATGATGACATATCTAATGCCGGTAATGATGCTATGGGTGATGTGGACGGCGCCGTCCGGTCTCTTGATTTACTGGTTATTTGGAAATATCGTCAGCTTTGGCCAGCAAATGCTTATCAATCGAATGAACAAGACACAGGAGCCGCCGGACGTTGAAGTAGTAGCAAAGGTGCCGCCGACAGCAAAAAAGGTAAAAGCCAAATTAAGCGACGCTTAGTTTCAAGGCGATTTTAGCCTTCGGCAAGATAAAGTGATGAACCAGATTTGTGAAAATGCCAAAGAATTTCTTTCAGAAGTTCTGAAGGAAATGAATTTTGACCTGACCGTCGAGGCGGAATGGACGGACGACGGCTGCGTAATCGAGCTTTCCGGACCTGATTCTCATATTGCCCGCGCAGAAAACGGTGAAATGCTGGACGCAATAGAGGTGATTTTGTTTCAGATCTTCGGACGCGACCTTGACCGCAGCAAACGCTTCATAGCCGATGCGGAAGGCTACCGCAAAACGCGTAAAGCCGAACTTCAGGCTATGGCCAGATTTGCCGCCGAACAGGTAAGAAAAAGCGGCCGTCCATTTACTTTTGGCGTTTTGAATTCAACGGAAAGACGCGTAATTCACCTGACGCTGCAGCAAGAGGAAGATCTTGCTACGGAATCTGTCGGAGCCGGACGCGAGAGACGGCTGCAGGTACGTTTGAAGATCCGGTAAAAAATATCCGTTGCTGATTTTATGCCGAAGGACACGTTGAATCGCTTGATTGAAAACGTGTTCTTTTTTATTTTTCAAAAACGGAATCCCATTAAATTGCGATGAGCGGGACAATAGCAGCATTGGCGACACCTTCAGGGCGAAGCGGTATAGGCGTAATTCGCCTGAGCGGAGAAAATGCACGCGAAATCGCAGAGCGAATTGCTCCGAAAGCGGGTTCTTCACTTTTGCCGCGCCGCGCAAAGCTGGCAGAGATTGTAGATCCGCAAACAGGCCAGACTATTGATACTGCGGTAATTACATATTTTCAATCGCCGCATTCTTTTACCGGCGAAGACGTCGTGGAAATCAGTTGTCATGGCTCGCCCGTCGTGCTTCGGCAGGTACTGGATCTGGTTTTGNGGTTGGGAGCGCGTCCGGCTTCCGCAGGCGAATTCACATTAAGAGCTTTGGCTAACGGTAAACTTGACCTTTCGGAAGCGGAGGCAATCCGCGACCTGATAGAAGCAGGAACGGCCGCCGCCGCAAGGCAGGCCATAAGGCAAATGCGCGGCGAATTTTCGCACCGTCTGAGCCCGATAAAGGAACGGCTCCTGGATGTAATCGTTATCCTTGAATCCTCGCTGGAATTTGTCGAAGATGATTTACCAACGACGGCTACAGAGCAAATAAAATCGCGTCTGGCTGATATCGAAGCGGAATTGCGTAAATTTGCCGCAACGTTTGATTCGGGACGGCTGGTGCGCGATGGGATCCGCGTCGCCCTTGCGGGACGGCCAAACGTCGGAAAATCCAGCCTTTTCAATGCTTTAATCGGGGACGAACGGGCAATAGTAACCGAAATAGCAGGCACTACCCGCGACGAAATTCGCGAGCGTTTTGTGATTGATGATATAGCGGTTTATCTGACGGATACCGCAGGGCTTCGCGAGACGGGCGATGTGGTTGAAAAAATCGGCGTAGAGCGTTCGCGTCGGGCAATTGCCGATTCTGATTTATGCCTGGCCGTAATTGATGCGACCGAGCCGGTAACCGAAGAGGACAGGGCGATTCTCAAAAGCATCGAAGCGATTCCCAGTCTGATAGTAATCAATAAAATTGATAAATCTTCGGATTTTGATGAGCGAATTTCCGAGCTGGGAGATATGGCCGCATCTGAAGTCATAAAAGTATCAGCCCTGACCGGTGCGGGCCTGGATACATTGAAGGCATCTATCATAGGCAGATTTCGGCCTGCCGAAACAGATAATGACGGTTTTTTGGTTACCGATGCGCGGCATTACGATTTACTGATACGTGCCGCAGAAGAAATAGCCCACGCCAATGAAGCTTTGAGTCAAAAGATGAGCGAGGAGATAGTTCTCGTCGGACTTCACAACGCACTCAGGTATCTGGGCAGCATCACGGGCGAAACAACAACGGAAGATATGCTGACACGTATATTTTCAACATTTTGCATCGGGAAATGAGCCGCTTTTAATGAAAAACAATAGTTTTGGCCGGAAATTTCTACTTGACAAACTCCCGAACAAAAAGCCATAGTTCAATTTGGGTTATGCTTAGGCGGATTGCAGCCATTTTTTTCATTCTTCTTATCGCGGCCAATGCCTGGGGAGCCGTTTGCGGCTGTCTTGGCGGCGGCGGCGTCATGAAGATGCCATCTTGCTGCAAACGCGAAAAGGCCGGCCGGACCGCTATGTCTGCCAAGCCTTGCTGTGAGAGCAATTGCATAATTCGCGGCAATAGTCAGAATTTTGGTATAAAAGCCGAATTTGCGACACGCATCCCAACGCCGCACGCCGCCATTAACGAGGCAGTAATACACGCCGAAGTAATCTTTAGGGCAGCAGCAAATGACCGCTTGCCTGAGATTACAAAATATCGCGGGCCGAATCTTCCGCGTCCACCCGACCTTTACATTAAAAACAAGTCATTTCTGATTTAGCCGTTATAGACTAAATAGCAGGCGCAACTTCTGTTTACAAGAGGCGAAGAGCCGGGAGTTTGCGTTTTTTTGCGCGCGCATTTTGCAGTTTTATCACGGACGAACTGCATTTGCGGGAATTTCATACACCAAATCAGGTCTCATATAAAACGTTAAGGAGAAAATTTCAGATGAAAAAGTTTGTTTCAATTTTTGCGTTGATTTCAGTTTCTTTATTTCTTGCTGCATGCGGCGGGAGCTCGGATTCCGGTACGGGCAAAGTAATTAAAAGCGGGCCTGCCGGGAATAATTTAACGGTTACGCTCTCGAGCCCGGACGGCATACTTCGGAAAGGCAGGCAGCAGGTCAGGTTATCCTTTACCGACAGCTCGGGAAAGCCGGTTGATGTCGGCCAGGTATCGCTTAATTTCTTTATGCCGGCGATGGGTTCCATGGCCGCAATGAATAATCCCGCAACACTGACAACCACTTCAACGCCCGGAATTTACAACGGCGACGTAGATCTGGAAATGGGCGGCGAATGGCAGGCACAGATAGCCTACAGCGGGCCTGCGGGAAACGGTAAGGCTACGCTGACAGTTTCTGCACAGTAAAGATAAAAGCAAATGATCAACAGGCTCATCGAATGGTCACTCAATAATCGCGTCCTCGTCGTGGCGATTTTTATCGGGCTCGGCGTCTGGGGTTATTGGGCTCTGCTTCGGACTCCGATAGATGCAATTCCGGATCTTTCCGACAATCAGGTAATTGTTTTTACGGATTGGCCCGGCAGGTCTCCGCAGGAGGTCGAGGACCAAATCACCTATCCGCTCGTTACAAATCTGCAGGGTCTTCCGGGCGTCCGGGTTGTGCGTGCAAGTTCTGCCTTCAGTTTTTCGATGATCAACGTAATTTTTGAGGACAACGTTGATCTTTACTGGGCAAGGACACGCGTACTCGAGCGGCTGAATCTTGTTTCCAGGCAACTGCCGGAAGGCGTAACACCGACGCTCGGTCCGGACGCGACGGGCGTCGGGCAGATTTTCTGGTACACGGTTGAAAGTGATTCGATGAGCCTGAGCGATCTCAGGACCATACAGGATTGGTTTATTCGATACCAACTGAATTCCGTTCCGGGAGTTGCCGAAGTTGCATCGGTCGGAGGTTTTGTCCGTCAGTACCAGATAGATGTGGACCCGACAAAACTTCGTTCTTACGGAGTGCCTTTTTCTACGCTGCTCGAGGCTGTAGAGCGGTCAAATAATAACGTCGGCGGTAACGTTATCGAGCAAGCGGGACAATGGACCGTCGTTCGCGGAATCGGTTTGATCGAATCAACCGAAGATTTGGAAAACATTGTCATCAAAGCATCGAACGGCACGCCTGTTTTTATCCGTGATGTAGCCGAAGTAAAAACAGGCAATGCCTTTCGAACCGGTTCGCTCGACAAAAACGGCAAAGAAGCAGTCGGCGGCGTAGTTATCGCACGCTATGGCGTCAATACGCTCGAAGTAATAGATGCGGTAAAGAAAAAAATCGAGGAATTGAAACCGGGCTTGCCCGACGGCGTCAGAATCGAAGCATTCTATGACCGGACGGGATTGATAAAACGTGCGACCGCAACGCTGGAACGTGCGCTTATAGAAGAGCTTTTGCTTGTTACGCTGGCGCATATTATTTTCCTTGCACATTTTCGTTCGATCCTGATCGTAACCATTCCGCTGCCGCTGTCAGTGCTGCTGGCATTTTTGTTTATGCATTTCATGGGCATCAGTTCTAATCTGATGTCGCTTTCGGGCATCGCAATCGCAATCGGGGTTTTGGTAGATGCCGGAATAGTAGTTACGGAAAACGCTTTTCGTTACATGGAAAAACGCGGGATCGATCCGAAAGACCGGCAAGCTGTCCTGCGGACGGTACTTGATTCGACAAAGCTTGTCGGGCGGCCGGTTTTCTTTTCCATGGCAATAATTATTCTTGCCTTTATTCCTGTTTTTGCCCTTGAAGGTCAGGAAGGAAAACTTTTTCACCCGCTGGCTTACACGAAAACGTTTTCAATGGTCGGGGCAACGATAATCGCCGTTTCGCTCGTACCTGTTTTATGCACTTTTCTATTAGGCGGAAAAATGCATTCGGAGAATGCAAATCCGGTAATGCGATTTCTTGGCTCGCTCTATCGTCCGGCTCTGGCTTTTGCATTGAAAAACAGAAAGCTGACGGTTGGCGTTGCGGCAATGCTTTTCCTGACGGCAGTTTTTTTGTCAATGCGTATAGGCAACGAATTTATGCCGCCATTGAATGAAGGCGACATAATGTATATGCCGGTAACCGATCCGGCAATTTCCCTTGACGAAGCAACGCGAATTCTCAGCAAGCAGGACGAGATTTTAAAGAGTTTTCCGGAGGTTGCGTGGGTTGTCGGCAAGGCAGGCCGGGCAGAAACCTCAACCGATCCGTCTCCGGTAAATATGAATGAAACGATTATTCATCTGAAACCGGAAAGCGAATGGCGTGCGGGAATGACACGCGAAAAATTGATCGCCGAATTCGACGCGGCATTACGAATTCCGGGCGTAACCAATATCTGGACACAGCCGATAATCAATCGGATCGAAATGCTTGCGACCGGCATCAGGTCTGAAGTTGGGATAAAAATTTTCGGAAGCGACCTTGCCACGCTCGAGCAATTATCGCGACAGGTTGCGGATGTTGTCCGCGATATTCCCGGCGGACGCGACGTCTATCCCGAACAAATCGGAGGAGCTCCTTACATTGACATCAGGATAGATCGTGCGGCGGCCGCGAGATATGGAATTGACGTCAAGACAATCGAAGACGTGATTGAAAAAGGAATCGGCGAAACAAGTCTATCGGTTACTATCGAAGGTCGCCGCAGATTTCCCGTGCGGGTACGTTTTGCTCAAGATGCGCGTAAAGACGCCGATGCAATCGGACGGTTGCCGATTATTACAAACGAAGGAAGTTACATACCGCTGTCTTCGGTTGCAAGTATCGCAAAGGTAACCGGCCCGGCAATGATATCGAGCGAGAACGGATTGCTTCGCGGAACGGTTTTATTGAATGTGCGCGGTCGCGATGTGGTTGGTTTTGTAAATGAAGCAAAACAGGCCGTGCAGGAAAAAGTGCAGTTGCCGGCAGGCTACTACATTTCCTGGAGCGGACAATTCGAAAATCAGCAGCGTGCAGCCGGGCGGCTGATGATCGTTGTTCCGATCGTCGTCATCGTAATATTCGGTTTGCTGTATTTTACTTATCATTCTGCCGTCGAAGCAGCGCATGTTTTACTGGCAGTCCCGTTTGCATTAACCGGCGGCGTATTCCTGCTCTGGGCTCTTGGTTACAATTTTTCCGTTGCCGTCTGGGTAGGTTTCATCGCACTGTTTGGTACTGCTGTACAAACGGGCGTAGTGATGGTGATTTATCTCAACGAAGCGGTTGAGAAGAAAAAATCGGAAAAAGGCGGAGTCATTACTCCCGACGAACTGAAAGATGCGGTTATGGAAGGAGCTTTACTCCGTTTGCGGCCAAAAGTCATGACGGTTTCTACCGTTGTTGCAGGGCTTTTGCCGATTATGTGGAGCACAAGCGCCGGCTCTGAGGTAATGAAACCGCTTGCAACACCTGTGCTGGGGGGAATGGTCTCCAGTCTGCTCCATGTATTGATCGTAACACCGGTAATTTTTTATTGGCTGAGACTACGTGAAATCGGCAAAAATCAGGTCGAGGTAAAAAATGATTAAATCAGCACGATTATGTTTCGGCATCATTGCCGCTGCTGCCGTTTTGGTATTTGCGTTCAGCTTTTCCTTTGCACACGGCAATCACAACAAGTCTGAATCAAATGCCAACGCAAATGCGGCATCGGCGGTAGAGCCATCGAAAGCAGAGCCGGCACCAACGCCATCACAAGCGGCGGCGTCCGCGGATAAGGTCAGTGCCAATCACCGAATCGAAGAATTTGCCACGCTGCATCCGCTTGTAGTTCATTTCCCTATTGTGCTTTTGATTTTCGCTGCCATTTTCCAACTGACTTCGTTTTTTATATTCAAGGACGAATTCGGGATTGCCGCATTGGTTTTGGCAATAACCGGAACTTTGGGCGCATATTTGGCTTCGAATGTATTTCATCCGCATACTTCGGGTCTTAGTCCATCGGCAGAGTATTTGCTGGCACGGCATGAATTTTATGCGGACCTGACTTTATGGTTTGGACTGGCGGCAATCGCCGCAAAATTGATTAGCCTTCGGCTCGCCAAATACCGGGACTTTTACTCAATGGCTGGCGACGGTTTTATTATTTGCCGCTGCTACGGCAGTTGCAGTTGCAGGACATCATGGGGCGGAACTTGTGCATAAAGAAGGAGTAGGGCCGCAGGGACGCTTCCTTGAGCAACACGATCATTAAGACAATGCTGCGACCATTAACAAAACAAATTTTTTTGTTGGCGGCTGCTTTGAGTTTTGCTTTTGTAAACATCCAATCGCAAACGCCGAAAAAAGAATCGTATCTGCGCTTTTTGGATTATGCCGTTGGAATGACGGCTGAGCAGGCGGTTGCATTTGCGCTTGGGAACAACGCAGAACTTTCAGCGCTGCGCAAAGAAGCCGAAGCGGGCGAAGAATTAATACGCCAGGCAAAGCTAAGGGCTAATCCAACCTTGCAGCTTAGCGGCACAAAGCAAATGAATGGCGACGACAATAGTTTTATGATCGAAGGCGGAATCCCACTTGAACTGGCCGGCCGACGCGGTGCAAGAATCAGGATTGCCGAAGCAGAATCAGATATTCGCAAACTGGCCGTAGCCGAACGTGAGCGTCAGCTTGCCGCCGAAGTAAGGATAAAATTCGGCGAAGCGATTGCCGCGATACTGAAATTGAAATTTACCGAAGAAATGCTTTCGGCTGCGGAGGAAAATTACAATCTTGTCTCTGCAAGAGTAGATGAAGGGCGGAGGCCTCCGCTCGAAAAAAACATCGAAGCCGTCGAACTTAACCGCATACGTGCATCGCGCGAAACGGCGGAATCCGAAGCGGAAATAAAATTGCTGGAATTGAAAAATCTGATTGGGATGCCGCCCGAAAATGCTCTTCGCTTGTCAGGAGACCTGGGCGTTTCGGTTTCGGCATTGCCGGATCGTGAAACGCTGATCCGAATCGCTCTTGAAAGACGTCCCGATCTGAAAGGAGCCCGTGCATTGGAAAAGCTTGCGGCGGCGCGAGTCAATCAGGCGCGTGTCGAAGGGCGAATAGATGCCGATGTTATGCTCGGATACCAAAAAATGTTGACGAGGTTTCCGCTATCCGGCATAGATGCGGCCGGAATGCTGATGCCTATTGAGATGCGGGCAAATACATTTACTTTCGGCGTAAGACTAACTTTGCCGGTTCGTAATGCGAATCAGGGAATGATTGCGGCTGCAATTTTGGAAGAAGAAGCTGCGGCAAATCGCCGTGAATTTGGCGAATTGTCGGTTCGCGGCGAAGTAACGGCTGCGGCCGTGCGTTATGAAGCGGCCAGGCGCGCCGCAGAAATCTTTCGTGTCGGGGTCCGCGAACAATCGGCTTCCAATCTGAATGTAATCCGTCAAACTTATGAAATAGGTACGGCGAATTTACTGGATTATATTGCGGAACTGAGACGTTACATCGAAACGGAAATTAATTTTATCGACGCGCAGCTCGATGCTTACAGGGCACGCGCGGAACTTATCCGTGCGACTAACGCACCTGAACATTTACAAAAATGAAAGAGAACGATTCAAACACGCAAATTGAAATGGAATCCGGAAACAATAAATACACGAAGCTGCCATTTATTGCAGCCGGCGCCATTGCCATAACGGCAGTCATAATCGCCGCCTGGTTTTTTCTGGGACGCAATGACGGTACGGCGGGCCGGCCGGTTTCGGCACCGCGAATGATTTCGGTCAATGAGCCCGGCGAAACATCTGTGTCTCCTGCCGAAACCATCACGCTTTCGCCCGAACAATTGAAAGCGGCGGGAATCGAGATAGAGCCAATCGGCGAGCAGCTTGCTGCGGAAATCGGTTTAACCGCTGCCGCCGGCCGCATCGAGGCAAATGCATACCGAAGCGTTCCGGCGACGGCTCTTGTTGGCGGAATCGTCAAGGAAGTCAGAGCCGGGCTGGGCGATTATGCAAAAAAAGGAGAAATCCTCGCAATTATTTTCAGCAATGAATTCGCCGAGGCGCAATCACGCTACATATCCTTAAAAACCGAAGTAGAAAATGCGCGTGCAAACTTTGAAAGAACCGGACGGCTCGTGACGATCAATCAGCCCGGAAAGTCCGAACTCGATGCCGCTGCCAGGCAATTGAAATCCGCAGAGGCTGCCTTAACGGAAATGCAAAACCGGTTTGCGCGGACCAATCGTCTGATTGCAATCGGCGCGGCAAGCCGCGAAGAGCTGGACCAAGACACCACGCGGCTTAGAACAGCAGAAGCAGAACTTGCGGAAGCGCGCAGCCGTTACGAACGCGCCTTGAAGCTGCTGGAGATAAATCCGGAAACAAAATCACAGAATGAAGAGGCAATGAATCGTCTCCGAACTCTGCAGGGCGAGTTAGCGGCCGCACGTCAACGTCTGTTTCTTTTCGGCCTCGATACCCGCAGGATTGATGCCCTCAACGATCCGGGCCGGATCTCCGGCGATATGCCGCTATTCGCTCCCATTTCGGGCACAATCACCGGGCGGCAGGTAAATCCCGGCGAAGTCATCGAAGCAAACCGCGAAATATTAAGAGTTACGGATCTTTCAACGGTTTGGGTAATTGCGGAAGTTGTCGAACGCGATCTTGCCGCACTTCGTATCGGCGGCGGCGCGAATATTTACACTGAAACATTTCCCGACAGGGTTTTTCGCGGCCGGATTACTTATATCGATCCGGCAATAGACGAAAAAACGCGTACCGCAAAGGTAAGAATCGAAATTGCGAATCCCGGACAAACGCTCCGGCTCGGGATGTATGTAAATATAGGATTTGCCGGATTGCAAAAAAGCGAGAGGACGGTGCCGACGGTTTCGTCCTCTGCGGTTCAGGAAATCAATGGCAGAAGCGTTATTTTTCTTGCTACATCAGATCCCGCTAAATTTGAAATCCGCTATGTCCGTGTCGGTAATGAAAAAGGCGGACGTGTTCCGATAATCGAAGGCGCAAACACAGGCGACCGTGTTGTAACAAAAGGAGCTTTCCTGCTTCGTGCGGAATGGGCAAAACTGCATCAGGCATCCGCAGGCTGAATTTTCCTTTTTTGTTAGTCAGACGGAGCAGCCCCGCGGACACGGACGGCTTCTACGGAGCAATGCGCCCGATTTGCGACGGCGGCCGAAGTGCTGCCGAGAAGGAATCGCTCAAACCGGCTTCCGAAAGCGTTTGCGCCGACAAAAATACAGTCAGCGTCCCATTGATCCGCGCGTTCGGTCAGGACTGATTTCGGGTTGCCGTAAACGATTTCAAAGGCTGCATCTATACCTGCATTTTTCAATTTTTCAATCGCCGGCCCGGCCTGCTGTCGCAGCCATTCTTTTTCGGCCTGGTTTATTTCTTCAACCGTTTCGCCGATTGGTGGTACGAGAGCTCCGATAAGGCTCGGTTTCAGCGGTTCGGTTGCGGCCAAAAGGAGCGCCTGTGTATTTTCCGGCCATGAGCGCCGTAAAATACTGTCAACCGCAGCGGCGGCTCCCTTTGACCCGTCAAATCCGACCAGGAGACGAATCGGTGCCGGATCGGTATCCACCTTTCCGCGGGCAATCCTGACAGAACACGCGGCAGATGTTAGAACCTTCTGCGAAACGCTGCCGAGAACTACACGTTCCAAAGCGCCTTTGCCCTGTGAGCCGATGATAATAAGATCCGCTCCGAATTCGTCGGATTTGGCTATTATCTCCCAAGCGGGCGAACCGTAAGTTGCATCAGCAGATACCTTTAAGGTTGGGAATACGGCAGATATCCGCGCCGCGGCTTTCTCGCTAAGGCTGCGTGCTTCATTTACTTTCTGCTCGCCTTTTGCCCTTGAGTGACGCAGTATTTTTTCAAGATAGGGATCGCCATGTTCCGCCGTTGCATCGTGCGGCGGCAGCCAGACCTCGGCGACTGAAAAAACAAGACATTCGGTATCGGACGGCAAACCTGCCCGTACCATATCATCTATTGCAGCCTCCGAACAGGCAGAACCATCATAAGCAAGCAGAATTTTCATAATTCAAAACCTCAAAATGACCGTTTCCGGATTTAATTCGTAAATTGTTTGTTGCCTGACACGCCAAAAAGTATAATTCGCTAAAGGAGACGCCCGCTGAAACCTGAATAGTCCGGTTTATTATGGTTTCAGATATGTCCACAGGCAAAATTATTATTTACAATCATAATAGAGCTTAGGCGAATTTCAATGCCCGATCAAACAGCAAATCCGATGCCAAAAATTCTGGTGCTTGATGACGATGCTTTTATCCGAATGGCATTGTCACAGGCGCTTGCATCGTGGAATTATTCTGCCGTCGAGGCCGGTACAGTCGCGGAAGCCCTGAAAATACTTGAAACGATTGAGCCGGAGGCGGCCTTGCTCGATATACAGCTTCCGGACGGCTCCGGCCATAAAGTGCTGGAAGAGATTCGTTCCCGCGGGCTCGGGACTGCGGCAGTAATGATCACGGGCAACGTGGATGTTGAAAATACTCTGGCGGCGCTTCGCGGCGGCGCGGTTGATTTCATCGGCAAACCAATTCGGCTCGAGGAGCTGCGTATTACACTTAACAACGTGCTTGAACTGCGATCGCTTCGCCGCGAGGTCGCCGCAGCAAGGCGGGGTAATTCTGCCATCGGGGATTTTTCCGCAATTATCGGGGAATCTTTCGCAATAAAGAAAGCCATAGATTTAGCAAAACGCGTTGCTGCTTCGGACGTTGCGGGAGTTTTGCTGCAGGGTGAGACAGGTACTGGTAAAGACCTTTTTGCAAGAGCGATCCACACGGCTTCTTCCCGTGCGGAAAAGCCTTTTATGGCTATTAACTGCGCGGCCTTACCGGCAACGCTGATAGAATCCGAACTCTTCGGTTATGAAAAAGGTGCTTTTACTGATGCAAAACAGCGGAAAGAAGGCTTGTTCGAACAAGCGCGCGGCGGGACAATTTTTCTTGATGAAATCGGAGAATTGGAACTGCCGCTCCAGGCAAAGCTTTTACGCGTTTTGGAAAACGGACTGTTTCGCCGTGTCGGCGGACTTAGGGATTTGCCGCTCGACGCGCGCATAATCGCCGCATCAAACCGCAATTTGAAAAAGGCCGGTGAAGAGGGATTGTTTCGGCTAGACCTGTATTTCCGCCTGTCTATTATCGAAATAGACATTCCGCCGCTGCGCGAAAGAGAAAAGGACGTTCTCCTGATAGCAAAGCAATTGATTGCAAAGGCAAATGAGAAACGCCGCGGAAAGCCGCTTCGCGGATTGACCGGCGAGGTCGAAAGCATTTTCCTCAGCTATTCGTGGCCCGGAAACGTCAGGGAATTACGCAACGTGGTCGAGCGCTGCGCAATTTTGGAGGACGGAGAGTATATTACAACGGCGCATTTGCCGGCAGATTTGTCTGATTCAAGCAAGGAAAAGACGATTGCCGAATCTGCCTCTGCGATCCGGCTCCCTGAAGCCGGCATTTCGCTGGAAGTGCTTGAATATGACCTTGCCAGACAGGCACTGGAACGAGAGGGCGGCAATCTGACCCGCGCCGCGCGGCTTTTGAATATTTCACGCGACCAATTGCGATATCGCTTGAAGAATCCTCCGGAAAGCCGCGCTGAAGGAAAATCATCGGCCGGATAATCATTAATTGGTAAAAACTATGCAGGAGCCTCTTGCGGCAAAGCAGATCAACGCTTCCGGGGAAAGCGGTTTGGCTAAGGAATTAGCCGATCTGAAATTCGCTCTTGACGAATCGGCCATTGTCGCGATTACGGATCAAACGGGCCGGATAACATATGTAAACCGAAAGTTTTGCGAAATTTCCAAATATTCCTATCAGGAGCTGATTGGCTCGGATCACAGGATAATAAATTCCGGCTATCACCCGAAAGAGTTTTTTCGCAATCTCTGGACAACGATTGCACGCGGCGAAGTTTGGCGCGGTGAAATAAGAAACAGGGCAAAGGACGGCACGCTTTATTGGGTAGATACTACGATCGTGCCATTCCTGAATGAACGCGGCAAGCCCTATCAATATGTTGCGATACGTTATGAAATAACCGCCCGAAAAAATGCCGAAGAAAGAATCCGGCAGCAGGCATCGCTGTTGGAAAAAACGCAGGATGCGATCATCGTCTGCGATCCAGCCTTGCGGGTCGTTTTCTGGAACCGCGCTGCCGTGGAAATCTACGGTTACGGCGTTGAGGAAGCCGTAGGAAAGAATCTGCCGTCACTTGTTGCGGCGCCGGATGACGGCGGCTTTCGCCTGCGTGACGAATCGGATGAATGGAGTAGTGAGGAAGTTCACCGGACGGCTGCAGGTCAAAGAATTGACGTAGAAACGCGTTGGACACGCGTCCGTAACAGCGAAGGAGAAACGGATTATTTTCTGCTTGTCGTAACCGACATCACGGAGAAAAAACGTGCCGGCGAGATGCTGCTGCGTGCCCAGCGTCTGGAATCCGTCGGAACGCTTGCCGGCGGAATCGCACATGATCTGAACAACATACTTTCGCCGATAATGATGGCGGCTCAGATGCTGCGGCCAGAAATAAATGCAGCCGGTGCAAGGAAATGGCTCGATATTATCAGCGAGAGCGCAAGGCGTGGAGCCGAACTTATCAGTCAGGTGCTGCTTTTTGCCCGTGGACTTGGCGGTGAACGCGTCGCCGTTCAATTGCGGCATATCGTCAGAGACGTTCTCCGCGTTATCGAAGAGACATTCCCGCGTTCAATCGAAATCCGGCAGCAAATCGGCCGCGATCTGCCGCTTGTTTTGGCGGACCCGACTCAAATTCAGCAGGTGCTGATGAACCTCTGTGTAAACGCCCGCGACGCAATGCCGGACGGCGGAGTTATGACTGTTACTCTCCGCGAAGTTTCGGGAAACGAAGCAAAACGCGTCTCTGCGCTTGCCGAAAACGGCGAGAAAGCCGGCGCAAATTATGTTGCAATAGAAGTCGAAGATACCGGAACGGGAATAGCTCCTGAAATTCGTACACGTATCTTCGATCCATTTTTTACTACCAAAGAAGTCGGTAAAGGCACGGGGCTCGGGCTCTCGACAACTTTGCGGATAATCGAAAGCCACAATGGTTTTATAGATGTCGAGACCGAACCCGGAAAAGGAAGCCGTTTTACGATATATCTTCCGGCACTGTCAAAACCCTCCGCCGAAGGCTCTGACAATAACGCCGCCGGTGCGGAAAATATCGAAGCCGGCGCGGAGGAACTGATTCTGATTGTTGATGACGAACCGGCAATCCGCGAGACAACCTCTGCCGCACTAATCTCTGCCGGATTTCGAGCAATAACGGCAACCGACGGCGTTGACGCAATTGCTAAATTTTCCAATTACCGAAACGAGATCTCGCTGGTGATAACAGATATTGCAATGCCCGGCATGGATGGCATTGCAATGATAAAATCGCTGAGAAATCATTTACCGGAGCTGCGCATTATCGCAATCAGCGGAATTTTAAGCGATGAGCAGCGCCGTCTGCTCCGATCGATGAACATCGATGTGCTCGAAAAACCATTCGATATACCTCGTTTGCTCGCCTCGGTGAAAAAATCGTTGGCAAAATGACGGGCCGCCATCTAGTCGGTTTTCGAAGTCTTTCTGACAACCAGAACCGAGCAGGGCGAATGATGGACAACGCCATCCGAAACGGATCCAAGCAGACGTCCCCAAAATCCGCGTCCATGTGAACCGACAACTATCAGATCGGCTTGCCATGTTTTTGCCAATTCGACAATTTCCTGTTCGGGGCTTCCTTTGAGAACTTCTGTAGTAATTGTCGCTGACGCATCGGCTAATTCGGTTTTCATAACAGCCACTGCATCTTCGCAATTTTTTACGGCCTGCCGCTCGGCGGCTTCCGCAATTTCGCGATAAAGATCGGCGGAAATTGCAAACGGCTCGGCGGCAATCGCATACTCGTCTTCGAATGCGGACACGACCTTGATTTCCATGCCGCGTTTTTCACGAAAGAGGTTACAGGCTTCGCGCACAGCCTCCATGCTGTATTCCGACCCATCGGTTGCTATTATCATTTTCATATCTATTTATCCTCCAGATCACTTTGCCGGACGTATAAAACGCGGGCAAATACCGTGCCGCTAAAAGGCACGCCGGTTGCGTTGCGTTAAATTGTAAGTTGTGCAAATGGTGGTTAATGCTTTTATTATAGCAAAGCAGTATATCCTGCATGGGAGGCGGAAATGATCGAAATTATTGAATTGACCGACGGAGAATCGCGTGAGGCAATGTCCAAAATGCATTTCGGACATCTGGCATGCGCAAGGAACAATCATCCATACGTCGTGCCCATACATTTTCACTTTGACGGCAACAATGCATTTATCTACACAACGGAAGGCAAAAAAACCGAGATTATTCGCGTTAACCCGGAAGTTTGCCTACAGGCCGAAGAGGTTACGGATAACGAGAACTGGGTAAGTGTAATGATAATTGGCGATGCCGTGCGGCTTTCGGACGAAAAGGAACGCTCCACAGCGTTGAACCTGATTTTGCAGAGCAACCCAAGACTGACACCTGCCGTAAGCATTCGATGGATGGACAGCTGGGTACGTGAAAACGTAGAGGTTATCTATCGGATTGAGCCTAGATTGATCACAGGCCGCCGAACACTAAAGCGTGATACCGGCAGGGATAATATTCTTGCAAAAGGGCGCCGTACGCAGATCTACTGAGTATCAGACGCCCTGATGAAACAAACAATCCCGCCGGATTAACCGACGGCAATAAGTTCGCCGCGGACATATGCCGCCAGCACGGATGCCGGCCTGTGAAATGTTATCAAGGTTTTGACACCGCGTTCGTCTTCTATGTCGAGCGTGTCGTTCATGCGGTTTTCGTTATCCGAAACAAGTAAGCGCGTCGGGTTTTCGATTATATGGAGTTGATGGCTTTCGGCTCCGTTGTCAGTGGCGATTTCGATCACCGCCTTACCATGCTTGTCCTCAAACGTAATGCCCGCAAACGGCAGTTCGTCGGTCAGTTTCTGTGCTCCCATTTCGGGATCGAGCACCTGAATTGATACGTCCCAATCCATCCGTTTACGGGAAATGTCATCGCAAAAGGATTTCCATTTCGATTTTTCTATTTCTACCGTCATATTGCTTTACCTCATATGAAGATCGTTTTTTTCGATTTTCAATCAGCAATCAACAGCAAAAAATGTTCCTTTCGATAAATCGATGAATTATTAACCGCGGGGGTTGTTTTTCCGTGTGTCGGGGCTGCGAAAATTTAAGCGCTGCAGGATATCGAAATGCGAAATATTTCGCGTTACGACGCATTGCCATGCGACATTAATCTGCGAAAAACGGCAGTTTGCGGACGGCACGCGTTTTGCGGTTGCATCAAGGCGTGCCGGATACGGCACAAGGGAGGAAATTGTCATGTATGCAAAGATCTATTTTGTACTCTGGGCAATAATTTTGGCTATATTTGCGGTGATGTATCTTCTGAATCTGTTGACTGACATTGCCGTTGTCGTTCTCGGGTTTATATTTTTCGGAATGTTGTTTATGGGATTGATTTCGGTCTTGCCGTCATCGGTCCACGATTCATTGATTCGGCATTGATTTTTTTATTCCAAAGCCTTCTTTGATAAACCCGCCAAAAGACAAAAGGCCGTGCATATTTTATTACGCACGGCCTTTTCTTCAGACGAAGCGGCTCTCAGTTAATAAAATTACTCAGCCTGCGGAGAATCGCCTCGCGCGATTGCAGGCCAATCAGGCGATCAACTTCCCTGCCGTCTTTGAAGATAAGAAGCGTCGGGATGCTCTGGACGTGATAGCGTGCTGCCGTATTTGGGTTTGCGTCAACGTCCATTTTGCCGACAATTGCTTTCCCCGCAAGTTCAGCGGCCAGAGCTTCGATCGTCGGCGCAATCATCCGGCAGGGTCCGCACCAGGCGGCCCACATATCGAGCAAAACCGGCATAGAAGCTTTGCCGACAACAGTATCGAAATTTCCGTCGGTTACGATTAGAGGACTTGCAGACGCCGGCTCGAGCGGCGCTCCGCATTTACCGCAAACGGGCTTGAGCGATCCGCTCGCCGGCCGGACGCGGTTCTTCGTCCCGCATTTACCGCATTGCGTAATTTCCGTTTTTTCATTTTCCATTGTTTCAGTCTCCTCCGGCAATCAATACACCATTTACTCAAATAACACGCCGTAATACAATCCGCCAAACGGCAGCCGACAATGTGAAGCTAACGATGGCGGGGACGGTGATTTGGGAGGCAATGGCCTGCACGGAAACGGCGGAAGGCCGGGCGACGCCGGGAATCACGGAGATTGGGGGGATGTTATATGGGAATTAGTTGACTTAGGCGCCGACGGCCTATTCAAAACTCAGCGCTTCGATTGGATTCAACCGGGCTGCTTTCCAGGCAGGATAAAGGCCAAAGATAACGCCTACGCCTGCCGAAACTATTAAACCTACCAGAATTGCCCAAAACGGCACATAAGCCGGAAGCGGCGAATATTTATTTATCAGAAAACCGGCTACCTCACCAAAGGCGAGTCCTAAAATTCCGCCTGCTGACGTCACCGCGACAGCTTCTATCAGAAACTGCATGAGAATATCGGTCCGTCGCGCGCCTACCGCTTTGCGGATGCCGATTTCCTTTGTCCGCTCCGTTACCGAAACAAGCATTATATTCATCACGCCGATACCGCCTATCATCAATGCAACGGCAGAAATTGCCGTCAGTACCAGATAGGTCGCGCCGGTCAATTGATTATAGATATCCAGCAAGGCGTCCTGTGATGAAATAAAGAAATTATCGGGAGCATCGGCCGGCACACCTCGATTTCGCCGTAAAATGTCGCGCATTTGTTCAATTACGGCGGGCACCTTGCTGCGGTCAACCGGTCTGGCTACTATAACGAAGACCATCTGCGGAAATGGAATATCACGCCAGTATTTCTGAAAAGTAGTCAGTGGAATAAACACGCTGTTGTCGCGCGATTGGCCGAATATCGAACCGAGTTCGCCCATAACGCCGACTACACGAAACGAACGGCCGCCGATTTTTATATCTTTTCCGATCGGATCTTCTGCGGGAAACAAAGCTTTTACAAGATCTTTGCCCAGTACCGCAACGTTAGTCCTTTCCGCAATATCGCTTTCGATAATAAAGCGTCCGCGTTCAACGTATTGTGAATGGACGTCTTCATAGGCCGGCGTCGCCCCGATCAGAATCGGTGTATCGCTTTGCTTATCGCGGTAGCGGACGGTCTCGGCAAGCGTTCTCTGAATCGGTGAAACACCGATGACGTCGCGAAGCTCACGCCTGAGAGCCGCGACGTCATCCAGCGTCAGGTCAGGACGTGTTCTCTCTTCCTGCGTCGGCTGCCGGCCAAATGAAGCATCGAATTTAGTAACGTAAATAATGTTTGAACCGATGGATTCGAGCTGCTGCGCAAAAGAGCGGTTGAGGCCCTGAATTATCGAAACCATCAGCATAACTGTAATTACGCCTACCGAAACACCCAGAATAGTCAGCCCCGAGCGGAGTTTGTTTTCCCGGATTGTATCCAGTGCCATTATCGCGGCTTCTCTTAATTGATCCCTGTTCATTCGTACCTCATTGCCTCGACAGGGCTAAGCGAAGCTGCACGCCATGCGGGATAGATGCCGCTGATGATTCCGACAGCCGAAGATACTCCGATGCCGAGTATAACCGAAGCGGGATTAATCAACATCGGGAAACCGATAGCTATCGAAATAAGCTTTGCAAGAAGAAAACCGACGGCAATCCCGACGAGACCGCCGCCGAGCGTAAGGACGACGGTTTCAATCAGAAATTGACGCAGTATGTCAATACGCCTTGCCCCGACAGCCATTCGCAAACCTATTTCCTTTCTTCGTTCCGCCACGGAAACAAGCATAATATTCATCACAACGATACCGCCTACTACAAGCGAAATCGCCGAAACGCCGATAGTAACAAAATAGATATTGTCCGTTGCTGCTGAATAGAGTCCCAGAAAAACGTCTGCGGATTCTATCGTAAAGCCATCGTCCTCCTCTGCAATACCGTTGTTATATGTAACGATTTTCTGCCGCCGGCCGCGCATCACCGTTGCCACCTGATCTTTGGCTGTTTCCAGATCGGCTGCATCCGCTACCTGAAAACTGACAATCAGGGATTCGCGTCTGGGAAGAATCTTCATTGCTGTCCGATAGGGCATCAAAACAAAATTGTCCCGTGATACGCCGAGAAACGAACCCAGCGGCGTCGCAACGCCGATAACACGCAAAAGAGCGCCGCGAACGCGAATCTCCTTACCGATGACGCTTTCCGGATCCGCGTCGCCAAAAGCATTTTTGACGATATCGGCTCCGATGACGGCAACGTTTTGCGCCGTCTCGCTTTCAGTCCGGGACCAAAAACGGCCTGCATCTACGGTCAACGCTTCGATTTCCGGCACGTCGTCGGTAATTCCGCGAACCGATACGTTTTCCAGTTTGATATCGGCATATTTCACGGTTTCGCGGCCAAATGCGGCGTATCCCATCCGAATGCAAAGCTGACAGCCGCGAAATGCCGCCCCGGCATCTTCTTCCGTGATGTCACGCCGCCGGCCGATTTTAAGAAAATCTTCCCTGCTGGTGATTACGCTCGGCCCCTTGGACAACGAAAATACCGTAGCTCCATTTGCCGAAAATGTATTTGCTACCGTCGAATCCAGGCCCTTTATTATCGTAACGACGGCAATTATCGAAGCGACGCCGACGATAACCCCAAGCAATGTAAGAAACGTGCGGAGTTTATTAACCGCAAGATTGCTTACCGACAGTACTGTAATAGACCAAAGGCGGACCGCGTCAGCTCCGGCACGTGCCGTAAATGAATTCCCTCCGCGTAATTTGCCGATGGCATTTTTCATAGCCCGATTCTCTCAATATCCGATAATCATCCGCCAATAATAATCGTACTACGTTACGTCCGTTTTTCATTGCAGGCAAAGCAATAAAGAAATCAAACCGTGTTCCCGGACGGATATTGCCGAATCAATAAACAACGTCTCAGCAAAAAACTGCTTGGAAACTTTTACGATTTTGTTGTTTAATATTGTTTAAGGTGTCTCTTCCCCTGCCTGACGCCTTCCTCACGTCATGAAAAGATTACTGGATCGAAAATCAGTTGCAATCGAGATAATTCTGGAATCATCCATTGGTCGCCGACCCTCCCGCATCAGCGATATAAGTCTTGGCGGTTGCTATGTTGAATCCATCAACAACTTTCGAAAAGGCGAAATTGTTTCTTTCGAAGTAGAAACGCAAACGGGCGAAACCCTGACCTTTACGGGCGAAATAACCTATGTGCTCGAAGGTTTCGGTTTCGGGATGAAATTTACCTCACTCACGCCGCCGCATATAGCATTTCTAAATAAAATTATTGGACCGCCGGAGGGAAAAAAAGACGATTCCGGTAATAATCTTCTGGAGGTCTGGTAACTTTCCTATTGACATTAATCACGGTTAAGACGATAGTTTTCCCAAAACCTCACTGAAACGGAGGATTTATGGCTATCGATCTCACCGAATCAGGATTGGAAACGTCCGTCTCGCTCGAAGGCGCGCCCGCGCGGCAAATCCGGGAAGTTCCTTTTTACATTCTTGCTCTGGGCGATTACGGAAATGGCGGAAATCCCCTTCCGGTCGCTGAGCGTGCCCCGATCGAAATTGACCGCGATAATTTCGATGAAGTAATGAATCGACTCTGCCCGGTAATTTCAATTCCCGAAATGGGCGAGATTTCCTTCAGGTCAATGGATGACTTTCACCCGGACGGATTGTTTGAAAAACTGCCTGTCTTTACGCATCTTCGCGATCTGCGGCGCAGATTGAAGGATTCGGATTCATATAATTCAGCCGCCCGCGAAGCACGCCGGCTCTTTGGCCTTGCCGGAGAGGAAATATCCGTCAACACGCAAAGTCAGCAGCCGACGGCCGAAGGCGGGCTGCTGGATGCGATCCTGAGCGGAAATCGCGGCGAAAAGCCGCCGTCAGGTATCAGCAGTGAACTAGGCCGCCTGGTCAGCGATTTGGTCCGGCCGCACCTTGTAGCGATTGACGAAAACGAACAGCAATCGCTTCTTTCCGCAACGGATGCTTCAATCAGCGGCATAATGCGCGGCCTGCTTCATCTCAAAGATTTTCGCCGGCTCGAGGCTGCCTGGCGCGGACTCTTTTTCCTATGCCGCCGCGCAGCTACCTCTTCAGACCTTAAAATCTTCCTGCTCGATGTTTCAAAAAATGAATTGTCTGCGGAGCTGAGGTCAGCAGAAAGCCTCTCGGATACACGGCTTTACAAGGTTCTTCTAAGCGAAGCCGCCGAGGTGATAGGCGGCGTGCCGTATTCCCTGATAATCGGCGATTACGCATTTTCCCCGGACATCGATGACATTGCAACCCTGATGCGCATCGGGAAAATTGCTCAGGCCGCTGGAGCTCCGTTCGTTTCACATATCCGGCCGGAAATGCTCGGCATTACATCATTCGGCGAAAATCCCGACCCGAAAACCTGGCAGCCGGATGCGGCATCGTCCGCCGCCAAACTCTGGAACGCTCTACGGCTGACTCCGGAGGCAAATTCCATTGGTATGACAGCTCCGCGGATGATCGGCCGGCTGCCTTACGGTGCGGAAACTGACCCGACAGAGAGATTCGCATTTGAGGAATTTGACGGCCTGCCGGCACACGATGACTATCTCTGGCTGAATGGCTGCTATGCTACGGCTACGCTCCTTGCGGCCGGTTTTGCCGCTTACGGCTGGGAAATGCTCCGTGCACTGCCGCAGGACATTGACGGCCTGCCGGTACATTTCTATAAGCAAAACGGCGAAGCTTTCCATAAACCATGCGCGGAAATTCTGATGACAGACCTGAGCGTCCGGACGTTGACAGATAACGGCTTTATGCCTCTGATTTCATACAAATCAACCGATCGGGTCCGGCTTGGCCGCTACCAGACCATTGCAAATCCGCCGACGCCGCTCATTTCCCGCAGAAACTGAAATCACGCAGAAGCTGAAAATGCCCGGCGCATGAAAAAGTCCGTTTCCTTCGCTGCGGAAATCTATTGTCCTTTGCCGATGAAAGCGGTAAAATTACAGTTTTGCTCAGGTTTCGTTTTTGGCCGTCGGATTCTTTATGTTTGACGAAAGTTTCGATGTTATCGTGATCGGCGCGGGACATTCCGGCTGCGAGGCTGCTTCGGCGGCGGCGCGGCTCGGCGCTTCGACCGCCTTGGTTACGATAAACCTGGATCTTATCGGCCAAATGTCTTGCAATCCCGCGGTCGGAGGAATTGCGAAAGGGCACGTAGTCCGCGAAATAGATGCTCTTGGCGGGATAATGGGACGCGTCATTGACCGTACGGGCATTCAATTCAGGCTTCTGAACCGTTCGCGCGGGCCTGCCGTCAGGTCGCCGCGGGCGCAGGCTGACCGCGGACTTTATCGAACGGAAATGCGCCGCGTCCTGGAGGCGACACCCAACCTGCATCTGAGACAAGGCACCGTAACCGACTTAATTGTTGTAAATAATAGAGTTAGCGGCATCGAACTGCAGGATTCCCGAAGGCTCGGAGCCAAGGCGGTGGTAATCGCAACCGGTACATTCCTCAATGGCACGATTCACACGGGACGGCAGACATTTTCCGCCGGCAGAGCCGGCGAACCTGCCTCGATAGAATTAGCCGAATCCTTAAAACGTCTCGGGTTTCCGGTCGGCCGTCTGAAGACGGGAACTCCGCCTCGCCTTGACGGCAGGACGATAGATTGGGACGCTTTCGAGCCGCAGCCGCCCGATGAGCGGCCCGTTCCTTTCTCTTTCGCCACGGAAAAAATCGAGCAGCCGCAGATACAATGCTTTATTGGCTATACAACACCGGCTGTTCACGAAGCAATACGCCGGAATTTAAGCGAATCGCCGCTCTATTCGGGAAAAATCAAAGGCATTGGCCCGCGATACTGTCCATCCATCGAGGACAAGGTCGTAAAATTTGCGGATAAAGACCGCCATCAACTCTTTCTGGAACCTGAAGGCCACAATACCAATGAGGTTTATCTGAATGGCTTCTCAACTTCATTGCCGGCCAATCTGCAGCAGGAATTACTGCGGATGATTCCCGGTTTCGAATCCGTCCGGATGATCAGACCGGGTTATGCAATCGAATATGATTTCATAGATCCCCGAAAGATAAAGCCGACGATGGAATCAACGATGATTTCGGGGCTCTTTCTCGCCGGACAGATAAACGGTACGACCGGCTATGAGGAAGCCGCCTGCCAAGGGCTTATGGCCGGCATTAACGCCGCTTTCGCCGTCGGGGGAAGGCAGCCGCTGGTACTCCGCCGGGACCAGGCTTATATCGGCGTGCTGGTGGATGACCTGATCCGGCACGGCGTAGATGAGCCATACAGACTATTTACTTCGCGTGCGGAGGCAAGATTGACGCTGCGGCACGATAATGCGGACGAACGCCTGAGTCCTATCGGCCGCGAAATCGGACTTGTTGGCGATTCGGACTGGGAACGGTTCAATCGCCGCCGCGACCGGCTGGCACGTCTCAGAAACGCTCTGGACACGACGCGTTTCAAGAGGTCGGACAGAGAATATGCTGCCGTCGCATCACTTCTCGGTATGGACCTCGGTGATGCATTTACACTTTCCCAGCTTTCATTGCGGCAGGGCGTAACGGCCGAACTGATCTCCCGCCTGCTGCCTTCCGAAATCGCAGCGGATGCAACCGAAACGGATATTGAAACCGCTCTGGCGGATTCCCTTTATGCCGGCTATGTCGAGAAACAAAAAGCCGCCACGGAAAGGATAAATCATCATGACAGCCTGAAAGTGCCGGAAAATTTCGATTTTCGGCGGATTATGGGACTTTCGAACGAAATGATTGAACGGTTGGAGCGTGCGCGGCCGCAGACCTTTGCTCAGGTGCGTACCATTAACGGATTGACGCCGGCCGCCATTTCTGCCGTACTGATACATCTGACAGCCCAAAAGCCCTCTAAAACCTCGCAAAATTGACCCGGAAGGGTTTTAAATTGTGGAACGTTCCACAATTTAAAGCCAAAAATCCGCAAAAAATCGAAAAAAAGACCCCCGGGAACTTGAAAATTGTGGAACGTTCCACAATTTTGCGTTTACCATTACGCTGCCCGATATGATAATTTAGATTTCACCTACTCTATTCGTATAAAAAATGGGAAAAATCATTGCAGTTGCGAATCAAAAAGGCGGCGTCGGAAAGACGACGACGGCAATCAATCTTGCTGCCGCGCTGGCCATTCAGGAAAAGAAGGTTTTGCTGCTTGACGCTGATCCGCAGGGCAACAGCACCTCCGGTGCAGGCATTACGCGCGGCGGCGAACGAAAGTCTCTTTATGATGCGATGACTGCATCCGTCGGGATACGCGAAATCGTCCTGCCGACTGAATTGCCGCTGATGTGGGTAGTCCCGGCGGACAAAAATCTTGCCGGTATCGAAATCGAGCTTGCCGATTCGGATAGCCGGGCATTCGTCCTGAAGAAGCTGCTGGAAGACATCCGCGATTATTTTCATTACATAATCATAGATTGCCCGCCGAGCCTCGGTATTTTAACGGTAAACGGCTTGACGGCCGCCGATTCGCTGCTGGTGCCGATACAATGTGAATATTTTGCTCTGGAAGGCGTTACGGAGCTGTTCGAGACGCTTGCCAGGCTGAAACGCGAATTAAACCCGAATCTTACGATCGAGGGTCTTTTGCTTACGATGTATGACGAGCGGACAAATCTGGCGGCGGCAGTCGCAAAAGAACTCAGGGATTTCTACGGACCGCAGGTTTTTCGGACGGTGATTCCGCGCAACGTCCGCTTGGCGGAGGCTCCAAGCTTTGGGAAGCCGATCATTCTTTATGACATTAAATCCCGCGGAGCCGAGAGTTACATAGAATTGGCAAAGGAGGTACTGACAAATGGCCAGACAGCCGCTGGGGCGGGGACTTAGTGCTCTCCTGGGCGACGCGCAGGAGCCTTTTGCGGCTCCGACAGAGGTTGACATTGACCTGATTGATCCAAATCCGGAGCAGCCCAGGACACGTTTCACTGAATCGGGACTAGATGAATTGGCCCGATCGATTGTTTCAAACGGCATTGTACAGCCGATTGTCGTCCGCAAATTTGGCAAACGTTATCAAATCATAGCAGGCGAGCGCCGTTGGCGTGCGGCGCAGCGTGCAGGGCTGCGACGTATTCCGGTTACGATACGTGATATTTCGGACGACCGGTTACTGGAGACGGCACTTATCGAAAACATTCAAAGGCAGGAACTGAATCCCGTCGAAGAAGCCCGAGCCTACCGCAAACTCATTGAAAACATTGGACTTACGCAAGAGCAGGTTTCCGAGCGTGTCGGGAAAGAGCGTTCGCTGGTGGCTACCACGCTGCGGCTTCTGAAATTGCCTGAAGACATTCTGGAACTGATCGAGGAGGGCAAGCTTTCAGCCGGCCACGGACGCGCACTCCTGCTTGCCGAAGATCCTGCGGATCAGCGCCGGGCGGCACGGCTTATCATAGAAAAACAGCTTTCCGTCCGCGAATCAGAGAAAATTTTACGGCAGATGCGGACAGGCAACAGGCGAAAGACAGCCGATGAAGCCACACCCGTATCCAGGCGTGCGAAAGATCCGAATGTCCGTCTGGCAGAAACGAAATTGATGCGTGTGCTGGGCACCAATGTCCGGATCGTGGCAAATCCGGACGGAAGGTCCGGAAAGATCGAGATCGAATATTACAATTCGGATGATCTCGATCGGCTATATGAACGTCTGATAAATTCAAAGGAGGTGTAAATCATTGAGCCATAAGCGTTTAACGGAAATGGTCGGATGCGCCGGCTGAGTGGCGAAATTGTCGCCAGCCGATCTGGCTCAGGTTCTGAGCCGCTTACCGCGACAATCCAATGATAACGTAATCGTCGGTTTTGAAACCGCCGATGATGCGGGTGTGGTGCGCCTTTCGGACGATCTGGCGATTGTGCAGACGGTGGATTTCTTCACACCGGTTGCCGATGACCCGACGATTTACGGGCGTGTGGCGGCGATCAATGCGTTAAACGATGTTTATGCGATGGGCGGGCAGCCGGTTTCGGCGCTTTCAATAGTCTGTTATCCGCAAAAGGGAGATTTTGACGTTCTGGCGGAAATCCTCGCCGGCGGACAGGCAGCAATGACGGAAGCAGGCGTAGCAGTTGTCGGCGGACATTCGGTTGACGATGCGGAAATCAAAATCGGCTATGCGGTTACGGGCGTTATAAATCCCGGCAGAATTATCAGGAATTCCGGAGCAAAGCCGGGCGACAGATTGATTTTGACAAAGCCGATCGGCACGGGAGCCATCAATACCGCCGTAAAATTCGGCAAAGCCGGCCCCGAAACCATCGCGGCGGTTATAGAATGTATGACGACTTCGGCCGCCGCT
>FUFK010040734.1_pt1 | contig 67119 bp, 61 predicted proteins | sample 1021851 | NCBI WGS metagenome assembly FUFK01 (sample SAMEA51879418, study PRJEB19060) | metagenome | reverse complement strand
TTTTCGCCGAACCCGAGACCATTACCGGTTCGATCGGCATTTTCGCAGTGATCCCGACGTTCGAGGAAACCGCTGCAATGGCGGGTGTCACCAGCGATGGCGTGCGCACCACGCCGCTGTCGGGCCAGCCCGATCTGATCGCCGGGTTCACTCCCGAAACCGATGCTATCCTGCAGGCCTTCATCGAAGACGGTTACGAGGATTTCCTCGAGCGCGTGGGCGAGGCGCGCGGCCTGACGCGTGAACAGGCCGATGCGGTCGGCCAGGGCCGGGTATGGGATGGCGGCACCGCCCGGCAGCTACGGCTGGTGGACGAATATGGCGGTATCGAGGAAGCACTGGCATGGACCGCCGAACGGGCCGAACTCGGCACCGACTGGCACGTGCTCTATCTTGGCGAAGCGCCGTCGACCTACGACACGCTGCTCCGGCAATGGCTGATCGGCGACGGGGAAGAGGCCGGCTCGGGCGGCGATGTGATTGCCCGCATGACGCAGAGCCGGTCGGCGTTTGTCGCCCGCATCGCGGCGGATGCGGATCGCTTGCTGGGAACGCGGGGCGTTCAGGCCTATTGCCTTGCCTGCCCCGCCCCGCAGCCCGCTGCAGCGCAGGACAGGGCCGCCACCGGCTGGCTCGCGCGGATTGTGCAGCTGGTGATCAGCTAGGGCGCTTGCCACGCGGCGATTCGCACAGTAAAGGCGCGCCCCTGCCCTTCCGCTGCGAACGCCGCGGACAGCACCGGGCGGGCGCGTAGCTCAGTGGTAGAGCACACCCTTCACACGGGTGGGGTCGCAAGTTCAATCCTTGCCGCGCCCACCATCTTTTCAATGACTTAGAAGAGATGGCCCGCGTTTCCATGAAAAAAACATGAAAAACATAGGTGGACTTCCGCGAACATCGGCAGTGGTCCGCGCTCGCTGAGAGTTCGGTCTTCGGCATGGGCGACATGCCAGATTTTCATCACTGAACCAGAAGGTTACCGCTTTTTCACGATTGATTGGCATGCAATGCCGACAAGAACCGAGAGAAAGCATGTCAATCCATCAACCGATCCCTCCGACCAAAGCCATCGAGCTTGTGGAATTCAGAAACCTCGATGGAGCTGATTGTCTTCTTGCCGATTTTGCTGCTGCCGGTCTGATTAAAACATATGCGCTTAAGCGGGAAGTAAGACCCGTTGGAGGTCCGACAGAAATGGTGCGCGATGCCCAAATTCCGCCCGAGGATTGGGAAAGGATTATCGCATGCAAGAAGGTCAGCGTCGCATTGAAAGGTGGAACTGTCCGGCTTGAAGGATCGACTCTCCACGGCGGAACACCTTCGGTGCGAATTACCGGCATCAGCTTTTCCGAAACCTCGCTCGTCAAGGTTCTCGATCGTTACTGCGTCACCACGCCTACTAACCTTGCGAAGCGAACCCCCACTCCGAATTTGGACACGACGCTAAACGAACCCTTTCCGCCCTCCAAAAGTTGCAAGCCAACAAACGAGGATGTCCAGCCGATAAAGCCAGGAGCGCTGACTGTTTCTGTCGCGCAAGCCATGCAAGCGACTGGATTGGGACGAACCACAATCGATAAGCTTATGCGGAACGGCACGCTCCACAGAACGAAAGCCGGCAGGCGCACACTGATTACCGTCGAGAGCATCGAACGATATGTCGGCGTGAAGGTGAGACAATAGAACACACTCGCTGATGTCGCATGATCCTTCCCTCGCAGTCGTTTAACGGCGGCTGCTTTGCGCCCCAATCCAAGACGTAGCCACCCGAGATTTTAGCTCCCAAGAGCGGACATTCGCATAGGTCGATGAACGCGGGTGGCCGCGCGGAGAAGGGGGTTGCTAAGATACGATTGTGATTTCTCGTTAAAGAGTTTCGAATTCTTTCTTGGCCACCCAACAGCGAAGAGTGCGGTGGATCCGCTTGTAGCCCGAGCGAATTTCGATGGCTTCTACGCTTCGACCGCGCGCGCCTAAACCGTTTGATTAGGGAGACGATCAAGTGTCAGCGTTCCAGCAGTGTTTATTGAGCGTCGCCATTGTCGCGCTGTCCAGAATGTTCCCTCAAGCTGATCCTTCTCATTATCGTAGAACAAGCAGGCTGCTGCATCGAAACTGGGATCATCCGCTTGGTTATCGGTGTCGTTTTGCTGGCTAAAGAAATAGCAGAGCGAGGGCCGTTCAGTTTCCGAACGCATGCGCGGCATGACGATATAACTTGTCGAGTTTTTAATCGGTGTATCAGCGCGCGGATTGGTCACTTTGATCTTGATGGACCACCACGATTGTTCAATCTCGGCGACCAGTGAGACAGGCAACAACTCGGCAAGCTCGTCCGCTTCGCAAATTCGAGGGTCGAAACTACGTCGCCGATCGGAGGCCGCATCAAGCAACTGCATCTGACGCGACCAATTGCTGCGAAGCGTCATAGCCCACTTGCCGTTGAGGTCCGGGAACACGTGGTGCCCGAGATCGGGCAACCAGCCAACCTTTTTACTCACCGCCCAAACCCATCGCCAGATCGGGTTCCATGTAAGGGCAACACAGATTGCCCAAACGATGCTTGGTATTGCCAGCCTTCGAACTTCGATATCGAATGCAGACGTAGCGAATTCTATCGCCAGGAAAACGCCCACGGCCAAGAGTGCCGCAGCGTAGATCAGCGCTTTTACCGGGAAAATTCTGTACATTGTTTGTTCGCCTCTTGATTTCGCTGTAACCTGCCGCATCTCTGTAGGAAAGGCCCGATTGATTTAGGAGTGCCGCCATGACTTTAGCTAACGCGCATGCCCTATTTGTCGGGCTTCAAAAGAACCCGAGCTATCTTGCAAGCCTCGAGATCGAAGATAACGAGCGGCAGCGCCTCTTAAATGCCCGTCAAACCATCCGCACGGCCCTTCGCAATGCAACGCATCGCCTCGAAACAGACAAAAGCTTTTGGCGGCGTGGTTATCTGATCGAGACTGCCAATCGCATCCAGGACGATGTGAAGGTCAAGTTCATGACGCAAGGCAGCTTCGCGTATAAGACGCTGAATGCTCCAGCGCAGCCGGCTTTGCAGGAGATCGATCTTGACGATGGCATGTACGTTCCGGTCCGGTTTCTGAGCGACAATCATCCCGCGCTAGCGGCTGGCGCACTGTTTACCTTCGTTGAAGAAGTACTTCGCCCGGTTTGCCGGGCTAACGGCTGGTCGCTCGACTCCAGCAAGAGCACGTGCGTGCGAATCAGGCTCTGGCGAGGCGCGCATATCGACATCCCGATTTATTCCGTTCCAGAGGAGCGCTTCAGAATCATGAAGGCAGCCATTGAGGAAGCCGCCTTCAGCGCGCGCAACCTAACATTTGACAGCGTTCCTGCGATTCCGAGCGACCGCGTGATGCTGGCCCAGCGCAGCGGAGAATGGGTTCAATCGGATCCCAAACAGCTTCATGACTGGGTTGAAAACCGAGTTGATCGCCACGGCCCTTCATTCCGTCGAATGAGCCGCTTCTTTAAGGGCTGGCGCGATCATGTCTGGGCCGACAGCCCGCTATCCTCAATCTGCCTCATGTGTGCGATCGATGCGGCTCTACTCGAACTCGGTCAGAGCGCAGAAAACCGCGATGATAAGACTATACTCGATGTCGCGCGACTGCTTCCGCCGATTTTTTCAGGCGAGATCAAAAACCCGGTGGTTAAGGCGAGCTGTTTGAACAGCTGGAGCGAGGAAGAGCGCGGAGATGTTCTGGCGGAAACGCGAGCCCTTGCTGCGACAATGGAGGCTGCGCTCGAGCGTACTGGCGACGCCGACCGGGTTATCGAGCATCTGCGCGATGCATTCGGACGACGCATTCCCTACAGGCCAGATATCATTGCGATTGAGAGCGACACGGCTGCAGCTGTACGTGCCGCTCCTGCGGCGACCGTGGCCACACCGCACATTACTAGTTCCGATTCCGGATGAGGTCGCAAGCCGATCGGTGGCGCGCAATTGCAGCTACGCTTGCGAATAAAGGCTTCACCGAACAGCAAGGGGTATCGCCAGAGTTTCGCGGATCGATAAACGTCCATGGCCGTGCGGTCGATATTGAACTGGTTGTTCCAGATTCAAAGTTTGTGAAGCTACCCATTGTTCGGCTTGTCGATCGCAAGCAACTCCCCACTGGCGCATTTGGACATATAAGCCGTGACGACATCGAAGGCACTGTGGTTTGCTTTGCCCCCGCAACAGGCCTGCCACTCGACTTTCACAATCCAGGCGGATCCGTTTTGCGCGTGCTCAGACAGGCCGAGCTTTCGCTGGAGAAGAGTTTTGCCGGGAAAGGCGGCGCCGAAGTTGCGGCCGAGTACCAAGAGTATTGGATAACGAAGGAGCCGCAGTTCCGAGTTCTCGTAAGCCGGGATGGTACTGCTGGGCGACAAGCCGGTTTGCAATACGCGGTCTTCAAACCTGAAACGGGAAGTCCGTTTTTCGCGATCGCTGATACGATCAGTCTACATGACCACGAGGCAACCCGATTGTCTGGAGCCGTTGTATTCCATTTCGATGCCGAGTTGGGACCGACCGCTGATCGAGTGGTACCGAACAGCTACTTGTCTCTTGAGCAATGGTTTCGTGGGCAAACGGCTGTGGTTGCTGATCGCTGGAGCGAATGTGAAAGAGCGCTTCTGTCGGGGAAATTCGTATGCCTCGCAGCAAACAACTGCACTCTCGGCGTCACAGTTGAACTACCGGTTAACATTGCAGTGGCGGTCCGTGCGAAGAAACTGCCATCTTCGAAATTGCAGCCACTTTTAGCCAAACAGAAAACTAAACTCGATATCAAGCGCTCCGGTGGTTATTGGACGGGATTGGCTGAGATCGCTCAACGTAATTTGCACGGGATCAAAACATTGGATGGGAAGGCCATCGCTCTTGTAGGTTGCGGCACGCTTGGAAGCCATCTTGCCAAATTCCTCATCCAGAGTGGCGCGGGCGTCAGTGCCCCCCTTACCCTAGTTGATGGTCAGGTGCTTTCTGCTGGCAATATTGGGCGTCATTATCTCGGTCATTCGCGGATAGGCGAGCCGAAGGCGAGCGCACTGGCTGAGGAGCTAAAATCTTTTCACCCCCAATGCGATATCCGGGCCACGGTTGGCGATGCGCTAGCTCAAACGACGGTGCTGGCTGACGCCAATCTACTCGTCGACGCGACAGGTGATTGGAACACGCAATATGCGCTGAATGAACTTTTTTATGAGGACGGCATATCGGCTGATGCCATTTTACATTGCTGGATAATCGGTAACGGCGCAGCTGTTCAGGCGTTTCTGAATGTCCGCGGCGATAAGTGCTGCTTTCGCTGTCTGAGGCCGTCTATGGACGCAGGGCCGCGTTTCCCAGCTCTCAAACCGGGGGTCGATGCCAACCTGGCCCCTGCGACCTGCGGAGATGGGAACTATATTCCTTACTCCGTTGCTGCGCCTGCCACCGCCGCCGGATTAGCTTGCGACATGGCGATAGGTTGGGCCAACGACAAGCCAGGGGCGCGGCTTCGCACGATCGTACTCGACCACGAACGCGGCATCGAGCGTAAACCAACGTCTCCTTCAGCACACAAAACGTGCCCATCATGCCTCGCGAGGTATGGGTCGTGATCGAGGGCATTCTTGTTGATCATGAAGCTGCAGAAAACATGTTGAAATGTACGCGGCAATATCGCCCTTTAGAAGCTGGGGGGCTGGTACTTGGGCTGCGCAAGGGTCTCTACCTTCATGTGACTGAGATCACCCGTCCATTGCCCTGGGATCGACAGAGTTCGACGCGCTTCCAGCGCTCGCCTAAGGGGCACAGAATAGCTGCGCTTAGGAGGTGGCGTAAATCCGGCGGAAAGATGGACTGGATTGGCGAATGGCACAGCCATCCCGGGTTTTCTCTTAAGCCTTCCTCCATCGATGTACGCAATTGGCAGGGCATCGTTAGGCAGCGCAAGGCAGAGATGATATTCCCCATCTGCGACGGACGAGAAACTACCTTTTACCTTCAGTTTTCGGGTGATCGGGGTAAGGTTTTGCTCCGGCAAGTCGAAAAAGATGAGCTTGGCACTTTCTACCTCACCCCCGCTGCCATCAAGCGTCGTCTGCGCAAAACGGGTAATGAGGCTTATGGTCCAACCGTCGAGTTGCCCTAGCCTAGCGGGCAACCGCAACCACACTTTGCTCTGTTCCTGCAAACGGCCCACCTCTGCACGAGCGTGGCTATGGCACATTGCGAGCCGCAATTGGAATCAAACCACCACAACAACTCGAGATCTTGAGACTAATCGTAGTAACTTCCAAGGACAAACCGAAGTGCACAGCAACGAAAGATGAATCTCCGATCTAAGCGCTAAAGCTGGCAACATGGTCTGGGACGAGACGGCAGCATTCCGTGTCGGGCTCGTCAACAGAAGACAGTCTGCAACCGGCCCAACAAAGGACCCTACAATGGGGTCAGCCCCTGCATAGGCCCTCGTTTTGCTAATCCCCCAGTTGCAGTATTATTTCGATTCCGAGATGCTTGTTGCATCCAGTATTACGCGAACGGTCTCCTCTGGCTGATCCCACATCGGGAAGTGTCCGCTACGCTCGAACCAATGCACCGTCGCTTCAGGGAAGGCTATGGTCGCGCGATATGCCTGCTGCGGTAGACACAACCGATCCTTACGTCCCCAGCCGATGACCACGGGCGCAGTCGTTGCCGCAGCGCCCTCCTGCATTGCGCCGTCGGCGAGGTCCTTCACAAGCGAATTGACGGTGCGCGTATCAGCCAATGACTTCAATTCACGCGCGACGAATGCCGGGTCGAGCGCCCACGGCCTTGCAGAGAGCTGGGCCATGAGCGCGGTCCGTCCTGCGACATTTCCGGTGATAGCAGGAAGAGCCGGTCGCAGCGCGCGAACCAGAGCAACTGATGGCGTTATGGTGGCTTTGAAGAAGGTGCGCTCCCACCCCTGCCAGAAGCCGCCCGGATCCAGTGCGACAACCGCGCCCGCTCGGCCGCGCCGCGCCATCTCGAGCACCAGGCGAGCACCCAGCGAGCTGCCAACCATATCAATACCTGTGAAATTCTCCGCGCCGAGCCATTCGTCGAGACTGCGCGCGAGTCCTTCGAACGTGCCGCTGTCGGCCTCCTCGCTTGTCTGCCCATGGCCGGGCAGGTCGAGGGCAATCACCTCCCTGACTTGAGAAAGCGCAGGCGAGATAGTGTCCCACGAGCCGCAGGTTGCCCCCAGTCCGTGGACAAGGAGAAGGGGTTTTCCGCGCCCCGTGCGCGTGTAGTGCATGGTCATGTAATGGTAACGTCTCGCGCCGACTTATGGGCCCGTGGATGTCTACATTGCCGAAGGTGAAGCCAAGAGCGGACAGTCAGCTACCGGCCCCTTAACGGACCGTCGGCATGCCGATCGTAAGTAGGGTCGTAATGGTCTGCATATCGCTGAAACAACCAATGTTCGCTCCGCTCCAGTCGACGCTCATCCTGATATTGGTCTTGAATTTGGCCAGTTCCGGAACCTTTGGATGAGGCAGCGAGGTGAAACTCATCTCAAGCTCCGGGCATCGGTAGGCAGTCTCTTCGGCGATTGGGCGAATGCGGATTCAAGAAAATGGGGGCGATCCTTCGGATGCCCCGTTCTACCATGTGGTTAGCTGTCGCCGCCTCGCCTGTTCCAACGCCCGCCATGCGGTAAAGCTAGCGAGCAAGCCACGTCGAATATGCGGCGAGCATGACGTAAGCAGCCAGAAGATCCATGCAGCCTGCGCTTCATCGCCGATCCGCCCAATCCGCTGGAGCGGTGAGGCGCTCGGTCCGCATATCTCAACGACGCCGATATTCGCTGCGTTGACCAATTGGTCGTGCGGTATGCGAGCATGGATATTTGCTGCCAGCCCGGACCGGGGCACGTAAGCCAGAAACCGGGATGGCAATGGCATATGCCCAAGTTTGCCTGCTGGCGAGTGCGAAGGCGCTGGAATATGGATCAGCGCCTTGGTTTCGGGGGTGAACAGCTTGCCGATATCAACGCGCATACGGCGCGGATCGTAGCCCGCACCATATCCGTGGGCATGGGCGGCAAACGCTGCATCATTGCGCCAGCGCCGGCTGACTATGAACGCGCCGAACCCGAACGGCGCTGCCGGTTCGTGGTGCAGCGGCGGCAGCGCAAGCGAAAGAACGATCACCCTTTCAGGCAGGTTCGTTGAATAAGGGTATCGCATGGTAAATCCTCGGAACAGCACAGCGGGCGGCTATCTGTGGAGATGCCGCCCGCTGCATGATTGGTTATATTGAGTGGCGGTGAAGGCCGTTCAGCCGAGATCGATGGTCTCGTCCGAGAAGCGAATGCGCAGGATATGCTCGGTGAAGGCTTGCGCCCCATCGTCGCTTGCGATCTTGGCCCAGGCTTCCCACCGGTCGATCCGATGGATCAACCATGCGAACAGGCGGTCGCGCGCGTGCTCGTCGGGGAAGGTCATCGTCCACAGCACGCGGCCAAGCGGAATGTTCGCGCCTTCGGGCGCGCCGATCAGCTTGATCCCGGCTCGCCGCGAAATCCGCTCGCGCACGAACCGGCCCGGCAGACCAATCGCGAACGCCTCGCTGATTTTGAACACCCGCTCGCGCTCTTCAAGGGTCTCTCCGCCATCGAGGCCACGCCAAGGCGCGACTGTCGGGAGACCGATCGGAATGGGGGCTGCGTCACCGCCGCGCGTGCTGGCAAGCGCAACGAGGATTGCCCTTCCCTCCGGGGTCAGGTCACCGGTCAGTCCCTCGGACAGCTGGTGTCCTTCGAGCCAACTTGAGTAGTTCCGGGCGAGGTCCCAGGCGCCGGCGAACAGGTCGTTCACCTGTTCCTCGATATACACCACGCGCCGGTCGATGGCCGCGAGCACCGCAAGCAGGAACTCGGTCATGGCGTTAAATTCGAAGTTCGAGCCGCGTGCCATGCCGAGACGGCTGCACCAAATATACTCGCGCAGCGACGGCCAACGTCGTCCGTGTTCGTCGATGAGATGCGGGTAGCGATCCGGGTCCGCGATACACCAATAGCCGAAGGGCAGCGCCGCGTTGCGGCGCTGCTCATAAGGAATGTCCTGTTCCATGATCAGCGCCCTCCCGGCTTGCCGAGCCGCCGCGGAATCGGGGGCAATACGGGATCGGTGTCGAGAGCGCTGCTACCCTCGATTGCCTTCAACTGGCGCGCCAGCTTGGTGGTCTCCTCGTACATGTAATCGATGCCGCGGTAGACCTCTCCCTCCTCGCGCGCGAGGACCGGCTTAGAGCCAGACGGGACCAGATCACCAGGTTTGTCGGCCGCAAAGCCGAACCACCAGGCGTTGTCTGCTGTCTGGTCATCTGCCGTCGGTGCATCGTGCATATAGGCCCGGGTACCGAGATGCACATGGCAGACCTGCACCGCCTCGTCCTCGTCACGCGAGCACGCCTCGGCATAGTCGATGCCGCCGTGCGGCGTGAGACCGAGCGCTGCAGGAATAGCATCTTCCCGGTATCCGTAGAGCGGGTGTCCGGGCACGACCGCAGCGAAGCCTCCCCACACACCCGACGCCTGGCGCAGAAGAATACAGTCGAGACCAGTCTCGGCATCGCGCCAGGCGATCTTGTCGAACGGCTCGTCCGACCACGGTCCCTGGCCGCTCGGTCGCCGGTCCTTGATGACGTAGAGCTGCTCGGGCCTGACCTCGTGCTCGCCGATCGTGATGCGCTCGGGCAATTTGGCGAGATTGATGTTCTTCGCGGTCGCGACAGTGCGGCCGGTGCTGGATTTCTTCTTGGGCATTTTCAAATTCCTTTGGATACGAAAAAAGCCGCTTGTCCGGGATGGACAGGCGGCTTCAGATTGATCTGCGCTTTCGGCAGACCTTACGTGGCACGATGGTTGGTAATCAGGGCGCGTGCCGACCCCCTTCTCTTGCTTGCTAATTCATCCTTTTCCTCCTCATCTCCGGTTACATGATCCTGCCATTTCAAAAGCAGATTGCGCGTGGTTCAGGCAGCGGCACGGTAGACAACGCCTTTTAGCCCGCTGGCGGCTTTCTGGCCTCTCGCCCACGGGGCAAAAACCCGCCGCGCAAACGCGCTGTTGGGCATTGCTGAAACAGCAGCATCGGCGATTGCCATCACGGTATCGGCCTGATGGCATTCGATGTCGCGGTGAGCGGCAAGATGGCGCACCGCCAATATGGCCGTGGTGAGGACATCGGCCATCACCTGTTCGCGCACTTTCGACCAATCGCCTGCTTCGCATAGCTTGCCTATTTCTTCCGATGGGCTCGGCTTGGAAGGTACGCCCACAGCTGTCGCCAGTTCGGGCAGGTGCACGCTATCCGCTTGCACACAGCTTGCACGGCATAGGTCGAGGCGTGCCTTTGCGTGCGGCGAGCCATCGATCAGCTGGTGCGGCAGCCGGAGATCGTGCGAGGCTGCGGCGCGGCGCAGGACCGCAAGATCGCGCACCTCTCCGCCCCAGGTCGTGGCGATGGCTGCGGGATCGTTCTCGATTGCTGCAAACAGCGCCGCGACCATGGCGCGCTCGTCCATGTCGTCCGCAGTTAGAAGGCATGGACCTTCGATCCGCGGCACGGGTTCGCCGGAGACAAACTCCAGCGACATCCAGCTGATCGCGGCGACCTGGTGGAACGGCCAGCGGATTTTCTCATCTGTCGCTTCTTTGCCCTCGATGCCCGTGTAGGCATCATGGCGGATGCGATCGAACAGGAACTCCAGATCGNACACGATCCAGCGCTTTGAAGTATTGGACCGGCCGTCACGCTTACGTTCGACGAGGACCCGCGCTTCGTGTTCGAGTTGACGGGCCAGGCGGTCGAGATCGCTATCCAGCGATACAATGTTGCTCATGGTAATTTCCTTATGACGCGCGCGATCGGCCCGAGGGTCGAGCGCACGCAGATTTATTTATGGTTTTGAGAAAGCGTCTNTCGCCGCTCAGCGATGCCGTTCGTGCGCGGTGACGGTCCGGGTGGTCATCGCCGGCAGACCGCTGCGATAGCCCCAAGCCTGTTCGTGCTCGACTTTCTCCGGCAGCAGTTCGATCTGCCAGAACGGTCCGTCCGGATTCCACCGATAGCCGCGGGCGCGCAGCAGTTCCTTTTTCGCGAACGGCGCGCGTTCGGCCTGGACCATGACCGTCGGGGTGTCGGCAGCCTCGATCAGGCGCGCGAGATGCGTGCGGATCGGCCCGCCGCCTGGATCGCGTTGGCGGTGTTGCAGGAGCCAGAACAAGGCCCAGACATCTGCCGCTGCCCTATGGGCATCGCTGAACCACCCCGCATGGGCGAGGAGAGCGCTTTGCGAGCGTCCTTCATAACCCAATTTCAGCCAGTCGATTTCGCTGCACGAGCAGGCCCAGGCTTTACCTGCAAGATCAGGGTAGCGACGCTCTATAAAACCAGCGTCGAATTTTGCATTGTGAGCGGCGATCAAGTCAGCGCGATCGAGCAGGCCCCGCGCGACGGTGTCGTTGATTTTCTGGTTCTTCAAATGCTGTGCGCCGAGACCGGTGACCAGCGTAATTTTTGGGTCCAGTTCTTGCCCCGGATCCTGCAGCCAGCTGACGGGGCCGAAATGTCCGATCACCTCACCATTATCACCCACAAAGCAGAGCATGATGGCAAGCTCGATGATGACGTCGGTCTCGGCCGAGAGGCCCGTCGTCTCCGTGTCGACAATGGCAACACATTTTCCATCGGGCACAGGTCCCATGTGCGGCATCGATGGATAGGGTTTCGGCACGCGCCGCAGCACGCGGTAATCGCCATGCGTTGCAAGTTCCTGCGCCAGCGCTTCGGCGTCTGGCGACAGGTGGTCTGTATCGATCATTTGGGTTTCTCCGTTCTGGTGAAACCGGCAAGGCGCGGAGACGCGCTCTTCGCCTCTCCTTTTCCTCTCCCCCTGCCGGTTTCAAACGGCAGGTCCAAAAAAAGTCTTTTCCGGCACGAAGCTGTCAGCGCAGGGTCTGCACCTCTTCCAAGGCGTTGCGACGCCGCCCAAGACCGCTGGCGGTCGCACCCCGAGGAGGAAGGCTGCGCCGAGACGACGTGTGAGCGAAGCGAACTAATCCTTGCAGTACGGAACGTACGAAAAGGCGTTGCAAAGTCATCTGCACGCAAGTGCATATGACTTTGTGGTATTGCGCCTCAAAAAGGGCATGCACTCGTGCGTCCCTTATTGAGGTATTGCGCCTCAAAAAGGGGTTCAATTTTGCACCCCTTATTGTGGTATTGCGCCTCAAATCTAGGACACTTTTTATGCCTGATTAGGTCGTTACTTGCCTTAGTAGCAATATTATTTATAGCAAGCGGATAGCTAGCTCGCGAATTCTGCTCAATTGTCCATCGAAAAGCCGAGTTCCGCGGGTGGGCAGCCGGCAGATGCTCACGGAAAAACCCCTGAGTTCTGCGATTATCTCCAACGCCCAAATTGCATATATAAAGCAACCACCCCTCCGGACAAATTGCGGGGAATTGAGCGTTCGGATCCATCACGTCCCCATTATAGCAAGCGTGCACCGCGCTCGTCGAAAATTCTGCCCTATAGGAAGCAGGACACCCTCCGGACATGGACAGAATGGCAGAATAGTGTGGTTTGCGCGATTATAGCAAGCAAAACAAACTCCTATGGTTGCGGAGCATTCCATCCTAGAATCTATCTGCGGACCTGGTTCGTGCCTCTCAAGCACCGGATCCCGCTGGATATAGGAAACAAGCCCCCCTCCGGACGAGGGCGAAAGAAGATTGAAGATGGCGATGAATGACGACGAAACCGGCCCAAAGCACGGACCGCACGATGACGATTACAAGGAGTCGGCAGGGCTTGAAGACAGCAGCGATACTGTCGCTCACGGCGGTCCCGCCGTGTCGGATTCGCAGGGCGGCCCGCCCCCCATGACCGCTTCCGAACAGCGTGCTCAACGACGTGGCCGGCGCCGGCGGATCGAAGAACTGGCGAAGGCCATGAACATGGATGACGAGGAGACGAAGAGGCTACTCGCACTCATAGCCGAACTCATGCCGGACCCTTCAAGGATGTCGACTGCCGAGCACGTAGGAGATCGGCTCAAGCATGCGCTGGACGATCTCAGGGTCCGTCATCCTAAGCTAATCTTCACGCGCAAGACGCGCTCGCCGCTCGACATAACCGACCGCAGGAGGTTCTTCACCGACAATCCGGACTTCGCTTCATTGCTGGATAACGAAGAAGACATTCTTCGTGCGCTAATCGTGAATGACAGGGCTCGTGCAGGCTATGAACGATGGGTCGATGAGCATGACGCAGTGCGCTCCATGCTTCTGCAAGAGCTAGTCAAGCGGCAGACCCTGGACGAGCAATGGAGGCACCTGCTGCCCAAGCCTATGCTTCCGATCTATTCGATGATTTTTGCTGCAGGCGTCAGGACAAAGGACATTCAGATCAACTCTCGGCTGTTCAACAGGATGCGGGATCTGTTGGTCGAATGGTCCGATGGCAAGGTAGATAGGGAGGAGCTTTCCACCGCAGCAAAAAGGACGGAGGACGAGTTCATCTCAGCTATGAAGGAGGATGAAACTGCCCATGGGTCTGCCGATGACTCCTTTGCCAGCTGCAAGGAAAGACTACGCACCGCGCTGGCGCAGGCTTGCGCCGATGTAGAGAACCTAGAAGCGTCCGAAGAGAAATATTCGATGGTCGCTGAGGCCCGGCGACGGGTTGATCACCTGACCCGGGCGGTCGATTTTGATGCCGGCTTGGACGTTATGGGACGGCTGGTTTTTGCATCGGTCGACTCGTGGATTCACGCGGGGGCGCCGCGCGGTCATGGTGCAAACCTCTGCGAGGAACATGATGTCAGCAGGGCACCAGCGGACCATAATCGCGACAGCGAGTTCGATAGCAGCACCGAAAACAAGACGGAGAAACAACGAGACGAGACTTTACCGCCGGTAGACCCGAAGACCGTGGCTTTCGACCCTGCCACGCTGGATCAAAGGCCATCGGAAAACTTCAAGCTTCGCCGCATTTCCGCCGATCTCCCAAGGTCGACAGGTCTTTCAAGGTCGACATTCGATAAGCCTTTCACAATGTGGCGCCCAACTATCGATCCAGACCCATTCTGTTTCATGGGCTTCCGCCTTCACCCGGACCTGACTGCACGCGAAGGGAAAGAAGGTCCGATCGAACCTGTGGACCTGAGCCGGATGGAGATCGGCGAAGGACAGTGGAAAGCGGCGACGCTGACTGGCCCGTCAAAGGTTCTGGGACTTTCCCATCCGCTGATGCTTCCACCGCATTCGCGCCTTTCCTGGTATGGGGAAGCGCTGGGTTGGCCAGAGGACGATATTCGCACACTGAAAGCCTTTGGTTCCCCGGCTAGACCCGACACAGTGATCCCCGAAGGCGACGCCGTCATGCTTGCAGATGCTATGCGCGGCGTAGCTGATTTGCGACTTGCCGAACTGGCACGCGAAGTGCCAAACCACTTCCTTTCGCAAGCCGAGCGCGGCGCTGCGCGGCGGCGGGAAGCAGCCGAGGATTTGGCCCGCTACTGGATCTTCGTGCTGCTTGCGCGGCATCATCAAGACGGCTTCGACAGTCTGTTTGATGACGGTTTCTTCCACGGAATCCACGGACCAGACTTCGTAGTTGATGCGTCTGGTCAAGCCAATTTCGGCTCGATCGACAAGTGCAGCCATATCGGAATCTGGTCTCCGAAAATTGTACGTTCAATGCCTGATTTTACCCCTTCATCGCCATTCGTTGGCTATATCGGAGCGGGTGTAATTTCCGGAATCCGGCGTCCGAGGGTGTAGTGTGCGGCCTGAAACTCGGCTTCCCGCAGATCCGATCTGCCCAATAGGGACCGCGTCCTCAATGATTGGAGGGCTTGAGTTAGACCGTTGTGTCGGCACTCCACCTGCAACTGAAACGGCCCGACGGTTGGCCCAATCTCGCGAAATCAATCATCTCTGAAACCCGTAGCCACTCCAGATTCATTGGTCGGTCAGGAGGCTTAGATATGGACTATGATCTGGCAGTAATCGGGACCGGAACAGCGGCGATGGTATGCGCGATGCGTGTAGCGAAAGCCGGTAAAAGCGTTGCGGTTATCGATGAGAAACCCTTTGGTGGGACTTGCGCACTCAGAGGTTGTGACCCCAAAAAAATGTTAGNGGCNGGTGTGGAAGTGATCGACGCGCAGCAACGGATGGCTCCCCACGGAGTTGCAGGAGAAGCCCGAATAGACTGGCCCGAACTTATCGATTTCAAGCGCAGCTTCACTGATCCGGTGCCNGAAAAGCATGAGCAGCGATACAAAGAGGCTGGCATCGCCACGTTGCATGGCACCGCAAGCTTTTCCGGCTCCAATCGGCTGCGCGTTGGCGAGCGAGAATTGACCGCCAGCAATTTTCTCATCGCCACGGGGGCCAAGCCAAGGCGTCTCGACATTCCGGGCGAAGAACACCTCGTCGATAACGAGGACTTCCTCTCGCTGGCGGTCTTACCAAAGCGAATTGTCCTTGTCGGCGGCGGCTACATCGCGGCCGAGTTCGCCCATATCGNTGCCCGCGCAGGGGCAAAGGTTACCGTGGTGCAGCGTGGGCCCCGAATGTTGACCGGCTTCGAGCCGGAGCTGGTGGACTGGCTGATGGAAGCCTTCGATCGGATCGGAGTTTGTGTGGAGACCGATTTGGACGTGACTGCGATAGATCAGCGAGGTGACGACTATGTCGTTCACGCCGAAGGTGACGGCAGGGCAATNCAATTCGATGCCGATCTCGTCGTTCANGCTGCAGGNCGGGTTCCTGCNCTNGATCNACTNGATCTCNAGGCAGCGGGNATAGCTACCGNGAATGGNAGGCTTAGCCTGAACGACTTCCTGCAAAGCGAAAGCAATACGGCAGTCTATGCGGCNGGCGATGCTGCTTCCAACGGGCCGCCGCTTACCCCGGTATCGAGCCACGATGCGAAGGTGGTTGCGGCCAANCTTATCGAGGGCAATCACAAGAAGCCCGACTACNNCGGNGTGCCAAGNGTCGCTTTCACGCTTCCTCCCCTCGCTCGCGTAGGGTTNAGCGAAGAGGAGGCGAAAAAGGCGGGCCGAAGCTTTGAGGTTAAGTGCGGTCGCGCCTCGGATTGGTATACCGCAAGACGGGTCGACGAACCCGTTTATGGCTACAAGACATTGGTCGAAGGCGATTCGGGTAAAATCCTCGGCGCCCATCTTGTCGGGCCGCATGCGGAAGAGGTGATCAACATCTTCGGCCTGGCGATCCGGCATGGGCTGACGGTGGAGGATCTTAAGACTACCATGTTCGCATATCCGACGGGCGCATCGGACATCGGCTATATGCTCTAGCGGACTGGCTCCTCCAGCATATCGATCACTGCACAGTCGCTCACATGCGAACCGGAACATCGGTCGACGGTGGAGGCCAGCAGCTCCTCGAGCCGCTTGAGGTCTTTTATCTTCCGGCGCACGTCTTCGAGGTGGTGCACCGCGATATCGCGCACTTCGTCACAACAAGCGTCTTCCGGGCCGCCCATATCGAGCAGCGCGCGAACTTCTTGGGGTGAGAATCCCAATTCTCGTGCTCGCTTGATGAACTTGAGCGATCGCAGATGCCTGTCGCCGAACACCCTGTGTCCGCCTTCGGTCCGCCCAGATGTTTCAAGCAAGCCGACCTTCTCGAAGTAGCGGATGGTTTCGATATGCACCCCGGTTTTTCGAGCGAGTTCGCCGATCGACCAATTTGCCATGTCGAATTTCCTTGATCCTGTAGTAGCTACAGGTGGCAATAGGCCATGGATCAACGGAGTTCAAACGTGACCGACCGAGTTTTTGATGAAATTGAAGCGGCGCAACCGGGCGAGCGCGTTCTCGCTGTGAGCAGTGCCTTCACCGGTCTGGCCGCATTGATTTCGGGCGCGGCCTGCTGCGTTTTGCCTTTGGCACTGGCAGCCTTCGGAATCGGGTCGGGGGCTTTAGGCTTTCTCGTCCCCTACCATTGGCCGCTGACCATCGCCGCCCTTATCATCCTCACGCTCGCCTGGGTGTTTCACTTACGAATATCGCGCAGCTGCGCGATGGATAATTGCGAAGCCTCATCGCGGATCAAAACGACTAGGATCGTCCTGATTGCTGCGACGGTTGTTATCTTGATTTCGGCCTCATGGGAATTGTTCGAACAACCGCTGATGCGGTGGATTGGAGGCACCTGATGCAGATCTGTTCGACCATTACCTGTCCCGAGTGCGGTCGGTCCACGACAGAGAGCATGCCGACAAATGCGTGCTGGTTTTTCTACACCTGTCCGCACTGCCAAGTACGCTTGAAACCGCTTGAGGGCGATTGTTGCGTGTTCTGCTCGTTTGGTGATGTACCATGCCCGCCGATCCAAGAGGCCCGAGAAGAGGGGCGCGAATCTTCCTGTTGCGGATAGCAAAGCCGATATTGTGTACCGTTACCGTTCAATTCGGTGGGCTACGGAGCGCGATGCCAGACCAAGCGCGATGAGAGGGACAACGATCCACATTACGATCGGCACTATGCCGATACCGAGAAGGGTGGGCATTCTCGCAGAATATCTCCACCCCCAAGCTGCGCCCGTTGCGAAGTGCTCCACCACCAGCGTGATGACCAATCCTGTCACAAGGAAGGCGATGACCGGCTTTCGGTTACGGCTACTTAGCCAATGGCGATCGTTCACGGTCCATGATGCAACGAAATAGGCAAATACCATAATGCCCGCGTCACCGAGTGAAGCGAGGCTGCAATTGATGGTTGTTTCCCATGCTGAGAGACGGCCCATCGCATAGAACGGCATCTGCAGCATTTCCCAGAGGAACGCGATCAGGTAGCCGTGAATCGCCAGCCAGGTTTCGGGTCTATCGAGTTTCTTCACCGCTTTCATCAGGCGGGCTGTTCTGCGACGCCGTCGCTGGTCGACAATCGCAGACCGCGCAGTCGCAGCGCATTGGCAATCACCGAGACTGACGACAGGCTCATCGCTGCTGCCGCGATCATCGGGTTCAGCAATAGCCCGAAAGCCGGGAACAGCACCCCTGCGGCGACCGGGATGCCAAGCGTGTTGTAGGCAAAGGCGAAAAACAGGTTTTGCCGAATGTTGCGCATCGTCGCCCTTGACAGGACGATAGCTTGCACCACGCCGGTCAGATCGCCGCGCACCAGCGTTACGCCGGCACTTTCGATCGCGACATCGGTGCCGGTTCCCATGGCAATACCGACATCGGCCGCTGCGAGCGCTGGGGCATCGTTGATACCGTCGCCTGCCATGGCGACCCGGCGTCCTTCGGATTTCAGCCTCTCGACCTCGCGGTGCTTGTCTTCGGGCGAGACGTTGGCGTGAACCTCGTCAATGCCCATTTCCCGCGCGACCGCATCGGCAGTTCCGCGGCTGTCACCGGTCAGCATGACCACGCGAATGTCGCGCGCGTGCAAGGCCGCGATGGCGTTTGCGCTGGTGGGTTTGATCGGGTCCGCCACGGCAATCAGACCAGCGGGCTTCCCGGCAAAAGCGACGAACATTACCGTCTGCCCCTTCGTCCGTCCGGCTTCGGCCGTACCCAGCCAGCTTTCGTCGCTGATCCCGACCCGGCGCATCATCTTTTCGTTCCCGATCGCGACCCGGCGACCATTCACGTCCGCTTCGACACCCTCGCCCGTGGTCGAGGCAAGATCGGTCGCGTCTGCTGGCGACACCCCTCGTGACCGCGCGCCCTCGACTATCGCATGAGCCAAAGGATGCTCGCTACCCATCTCGACCCCGGCGACCGCGGCAAGAAACTCGGCTTCGTCGATGCCCTCGACAGGATTCACCGCCACCAGATCGGGCTTGCCCATCGTCAAGGTGCCGGTCTTGTCGACTACCAGCGTATCAATCTTCTCCAGCGTCTCCAGTGCTTCGGCATTGCGGATCAGGATCCCGTGCTGCGCGCCCTTACCCGTCCCGGTCATCACCGACATCGGCGTCGCAAGACCCAATGCGCACGGACACGCGATAATCAGGACCGCGATCGCGTTGACCAGTGCATAGGTTAGTGCGGGAGCGGGACCCCATATCGCCCAGACGGCAAATGTGACGACGGCGACCATCACCACGGCGGGCACGAACCAGCCTGCGACTTGATCGGCCAAACGCTGTATCGGTGCGCGGCTACGCTGCGCCTCGGCCACCATCTGGACGATTTTGGACAGCATGGTGTCCTTGCCCACGTTGGTCGCCCGCATGATGAACCCGCCGGTCTGGTTGACCGTCCCGCCGATCACCGTGTCGCCAGCGCCCTTCTTCACCGGAAGCGGTTCCCCGCTGACCATTGATTCGTCGATCGCGCTCGACCCTTCCTCGATCTCTCCATCCACGGGAACCTTATCTCCGGGGCGAACACGCAGTCGGTCGCCGGACTCTAGCTCGTCGAGCGGCACCTCCCGCTCGTCACCGCTCCCGAAGATTTTCACGGCTGACGGCGGTGCCAACTCGAGCAGAGCTCGCAATGCGCTCGACGTCGAACCGCGAGCTTTCAGTTCCAATACCTGGCCCAGCAAGACCAGCACGGTGATGACCGCTGCCGCTTCGTAATAAACACCCACCCGTCCGGAATGATCACGGAAGGCCGGCGGAAAGAGCTCGGGCATCGCGGTCGCCACCAGGCTGAACAGATAAGCGATCCCGACGCCGATACCGATCAGTGTGAACATGTTGAGGTTGCGTGTTTTCAGCGACTCCCACGCGCGGACAAAGAATGGCCAGCCGCCCCACAACACCACCGGAGTGGCGAGCACGAACTGCGCCCATTGCGCCCGGGCAGGTTCGATCAACTGATCGAAACTGAGCCATGGGATCATGTCGCTCATCGCATAGACAAAGAGCGGCAGCGTAAGCAGCGCGCTCCACCAGAAGCGGCGGCGCATATCGACAAGCTCGGGATCGGGCCCGTCATCCAATGACACCGTTTCCGGTTCCAAAGCCATGCCACAGATCGGGCAGGAGCCCGGGCCNGTTTGGCGGATCTCGGGATGCATCGGACAGGTGTAGATNGTGCCCTCGGGCATATCCTCGACGNCGTTCAGGTGCTCGCCCGACAAGTACAGTTCGGGATCTGCACGAAACTTATCGTGGCAGCGCGATGAGCAGAAATAATGCTGGGCATTGTCGTGCTCGGCGCGGTGCTCGGCGCCCTCGATCGTGACACTCATCCCGCAAACGGGATCGATCGCGACACCGTCGGCCCCGGGGGGCGCCTTGGCGGGCTCGCAGCAGTTTTCGTGATCAGTCATGTGCGTCTCCCAACCAGTGCCCCATCAGCCGGCGCAGCGGAACGAGCAGCGCCGCGGCCCAAAAACCGTAAATCAGGCACCACAGGAGGCCAGCTAGAATGCCGCCGAGAGTCAGCCACTCGAACCCCGGAAGCCAGGGCGACCAGGCGCGGTGCATCTCGAACCCTGCGGGCAGCATCAGGCCGTAAATGATGCAGGCGGCCAGGCTGAGCATCAGAAACACCGAGAAAGTCGAGCCCCAGATCAGGATGGTTCGGGATATGGAGAGGGGGGTCATGACTGGCTCCTTGCCACGGCTTACGAGCGAAAATGGTTGGCGCGTTCCACCAGTTGCCGCATCTGGGTTGCAGCATGGATGGTGAGCGGATGCTGCGTTGCATCGGGACGCGGCGTGATGAGATCCGCCATTTCGGCAACCCGCTCGAGCTGGGCATCGTCAGCCTCGGACAACAGGCTGAGGACGATGTTTTCCAAAGCGATCACCCGGATGCGTAGCTGGATCATTTCGGCATCCGACAGGACGGGGACATCTCCGTCCACGCATGCTGCGGCTAAAGCTTCCTGCGGGCCGCAGGGCAATGCTCCGCCCTCATCCTCCCACCGTGAAACTGCGCTTTTTTTCTTGTCGTGTGCCATGTCTATAGCTCCTGATGAAATTACCGTTCTCTGCCTGCGTGATGCGGGGCGGCAAACACCGCCTCTGCGCGCCTATCGCGACGCGGACGAGAACATGTTCTCGAGCTCCTCGCGCAGGGCCAGCACTCCCTCATCCTCGTCCGCTTCCGGTTTGCCCACCGCGGGCTTGTCATCGATCCACGTTCCGCTCTCGATCGTATCGAGCAGAAAGCCCGCGAGATCGGCGTGGCGGCAGCGGAAACAGTCGGAGGGCAATTTTCGCGTCTGCGCCTGCGCCGCTCCGCTATAGGGAAGATCGATGAGCCATCCGGGTCTGACGGCTGTCCACCGGACGCCCCGCTCGGCTTCGAGCATGCGCTCCATGATCCGTATCTGGTCGAGGATGTTCGTCAAGGCCGGAACGACGGTCAGCTGGAACCAGGAGGGAACGCTTGGCTGATGATCTACGAAAGCGGCGGAGATAACGGCGATCCGGTCGACATCCGCCTGGCCCATCGCTTCAACGATGCGGCGTGTCCCCTCGGAGTAGAGCGGAGGCGGGTCAATCGCGGTCGACGGCGCGAACGAGACGCCGAGAGTGGAAATGACCGCATCGCAACCCTTGATCGGATCGGTCAAATCGTCTTCGAGCACGTCGCATCGCATATAATCGACACCTGCGATCCGATCGGCCTGCTCCGGCAGGTGATGTTCGAGACCGCGCACACGGTGACCTTTACGCACCGCGCGTTCGAGCAGCAGCGATCCGGTTTTCCCGCCTGCGCCGAAGACGGCAAGGGTTAGATTATCGGTCAATAGTCACCTTCCTCTATCGGGCATCTGGAGGGCGGGAGCCCCGCGCAAGGGAGTTATCGCGCGCGAGGCTCCGGTGTTCTGTCGTTACTGGTAGCAGATATTGTAGCCGCGATAGCCCAGTTCGTCTTCCGCAGCCGGGGGAACCACGATCATCTCCTGCGTTTGCAGGCCTGCATTGCCTTGGTCGTCAAGCATTCGCGTGGTGACCACGAGATCGCCGCTCGTGAAACGATCCGCACCATCAGCGCCGACCGGGATCAATTTGCCGTTGAGCTTGATAAAGCCTCGGGTTCCCGTTTCGTAAACGAACACGGGATAGCCGATCTCCGTCAGGCGGAAGACGCAGCGTCCCTTCGTGCCGCCGATCGCGGCGACATCGGCATCGCTCATCGTTTCGGGCTTCACGATTGCCGTGGCGACGTTCTGCAAGGCGCTGGAAGCAGGTTCGATCGCGGACGCTTTCGCCGGCGGATCGAGCTGCGCTTCGCGATCATTGCCGATGGCGGTGTTTTCGTTGCACCCGGCCAGCGTCACAGCCAAACCGGCGATAAGGAAAAAATTCGTCTTCATTGCACGGCTCCTTCGGGTGTTTCGGCTGGGGTCGGCTGCGTGGCAGCGGCAGAAGGAGCATCGATTCCCTCCGGCAGACGCTTCTCGGTGCGCACGCCGTTGGCTTCGATATCGGCGATCAGATATTTCATCTGCGCGATCTCGCGGCGCTGGGCGAGAATGATGTCATGCGCCAGCTTGCGCACCCGCGGGTCGCGGATATGCGCCCGCTCGCTGGTCATGATCGCGATCGAGTGGTGCGGGATCATCGCCGCCATGTATTCCTCGTCGTCGATCGTCGTCTGGCTGCGGACCAGCCACAGCGCGAGCGCGAAGACCACCGCGGCCACCCCGAGGATCATGAAATTCTTGGTCCGGTCCTTATACATACCCCACATGAAGAGCAGCATGACGACCATCATCACTGCGCCCATTACGAACATCATCCAAAAGCGCGTCTCGCTCCAGAAGAGGTGATCGGCATCGAAGGTGTTGGCATACATCAGGAAGAACATGAGGACGGTAGAGGTCGAGACCATCGCCATGAAGCGCCAGTAATTGCCGCCCCCTCCATCGTGGTCATGCTGCTTGTCTTGCGCCATATCAATCCTCCTGTTTGCTCATGGTTTTGTAGACGTACTGGGCGGTGCAACTGATCATCANNAAGCCNGTCANTGCNGCNATNCCNGAAATNGCNCGCATGTGNCCGGCNGGCAGAATNTCGCCCAGCCCGACGGTCGAGATCGTGATCAGCGCGAAGTAGTAATAATCCATCCAGCTATCGATGACGTCCTTTTCGAGGCTGCCGAGGCCCCAGACCGACGCGAGATACATGCCGCCCGCGAAGATGCCCGCGATGACGAGGTGGCTGGCGAGAACCAGCGACGAGCCGGCCAGCAGCCGGAGATGGCGCGGATTCTTGCCGGGCGGAGAAATCGCCTTCGCGCCCCGCAGCATCCACATGTGAAAGTAGAGCGAGACGGCGAACAGGGCGAAGCCGAGAAGTATTGCCTGGGTCATCGCGTGATCGCCGTATCGGAGAGGGATGGAGCGATCTGTCGGTGCGCCGCGACCGGATTTGGTTTTGCAAGGCCGATCAATTTTCTGCTCCATTACTAGGAGGTTGGCTTTCATCGCCATTGGCGTCCCGATGGTCGTTCCCATCCGCTACGCGTTTACGGCGCAGGAAGAGGGCTTCGAGAGCGAAGACGGCGGCGATGAGGACCGCCGCGATCACCACGATGGCGGGGTCGGAATCGAGCTTCACCCCGGCAAAGGCGGCGAGGATGACGCCGTCGGCCGCGATTGCCGCAAGCAGGACCGAACCCTTGGCCCCGATCTCGTTGCGCAGATGGCGGTACACGCCCCAATGGACCAGGATGTCCATCACGAGATAGAAGAACGCCCCGAGCGAAGCGATCCGCGACAGGTCGAACAGCACCGCGAGCGTGCCCGCGATCACCACCGTATAGACGAGCAGGTGACCGCGGATCGGTCCCTTCATGCCGAAATGGCGGTGCGGGATCATCTTCATCTCGGTCAGCATGGTGAGCATGCGCGAGACCGCGAAAACGCTTGCGATCACGCCCGAAGTGGTCGCCGCAATCGCGATGACGATGGTGAACCAGAAGCCGAGCTGGCCCAGCGCCGGGCGGGCGGCGGCAGCGAGCGAATAATCGCGCGCCTCGACGATCTGGCCGATCGTCAGGCTGGACCCGACCGCGAACGCGACGAGCAGGTAAGTGACGACGCAGATCGCGATCGAGATCATGATCGTGCGGCCCACATTGCGATGCGGATCGACGATCTCTCCGCCGCTATTGGTGATCGTGGTAAAGCCCTTGAACGCCAGGATCGAGAACGCGACCGACGCCAGGAACGCGCCGCCGCTCGTAATATTTGCCGGCTCGGCAAACGCGCCGGAGAAAAATCCGCTCGCGGCAATGGCCGCCACAGCGAACAGCGCAATCCCGCCGATCTTGATCGCCGACATGATCAGTGAAAAGCCGCTGACCGACCGATTGCCGGCCTTGTTCACGATATAGGCGAAGACGATCAGCGCGAGCGCCAAGGCGGACAGCAGGAATGCGTTCTCCTCGAGACCGAACGGCCGCAATGCGTAAGTGGCGAAGGTTCGCGCGACAAGGCTTTCGTTGATGACCATCGAAAGCGCCATGAGCAGCGATGCCGACGCCGCGACGACGCCGGGCCCATAGGCCTTCTGGAGGATCATCGCGATGCCGCCCGAAGACGGCCAGGCGTTAGACATCTTGATGTAGCTATAGGCGGCAAGCGAGGTGACGAGCGCGCCCACGATAAACGAGAGCGGGAACAGCGGTCCGGCCAGTTCCGCAATTTGGCCGGTAAGAGCGAAAATCCCCGCGCCGATCATCACGCCCGTGCCCATGGCGACACCGCCGGCGAGACTGATGGTCCCCCTGCCAGCGGTCTCGAGCTCGTGATCCATCGTATTATCGGCGCCGTGATTCATCGCAGTCATGTTTTCTCCGATCCGCGATGCATAAGAGGTCTGTCGGCCCCCCACTCAACCGGTGCGCCGCGGACATTCGCGCGCCGAGAGTGGTGAGCCGGTTGAATGGCAATCACTCCATCGGCCTCAGCTCTACCCCGGTAGCTCGCGAAGACGCTGTCGCCTGCCGGGCCGAAGGCGATGACTTGATACGGTTGCGCCCGATCGCCAGCTTCCATGCCGGGGGAACCCAGAGGCATCCCTGCAACGGCCAAGCCGGTTACGCCCTTGGGCCGTTCCTTGAGCAGGCGGGCAATCTCGCGCGCAGGCACATGGCCCTCGATCACATAGCCTTCCACCTGCATGGTATGGCAGGAGAGCAGGGTATCGGGCACGCCAGCCTCGGCCTTCACAGCGGCCATGGGACGGTCCTCGCGCACCGTGACCGCGTTATCGAGGCCGCTACGGACATGCTTGGCCCATTCCTCGCAGCATCCGCACTGCGGATCGCGAAACATCACATAAGGGCTTGCCTGTGCGGCGCTCGTGCAGGCCGCCAGGAGGATCATCGCGAATGTCGTGAATGCCCCGCGCGTCCGGCGAGTGGGGTGGCTGGAATGTCCGAATTCCATTTTCAATGTTCCTAAATCTCATCGATGTCGTGGTCGGCCATGGAGTCCATGTCATGGCCTGCATGCGGGTCGGAGGTTTCAGCGACTTCGCGCTTCGTCGGCGTGGGTGCCGGCGCCGAACCGGTTGCCTGCATCCGCGCGGGTCGTGCTGTGCCAGGGCCGGCCGGCACGCGCTTTGGAGCCGAGTTGCCGGCGACCGGTGCGCTATCGACACTGGCTACGGCCGGACTATCGGCTGCGGCTTCGCTGGGCGACGACGCGGTCAGCGGCGCTGCGGTGTCGAGCGTAGTGGAATCATCGATTTCGGCCCTCGGTTCAACCGGTTGATCGCACGCCGCCACACCCGCCAGGGCGGTCCCGAGCAACAGCGCTCCAGCAATTTTCATCGGTTTGAATCGGTGCATCAGGTCTTCCTTCATATCAACGAGAAGCCGAGGTGATCCGGCCCGTGAGCGAGTTCCCCGCCGAGGAATCCCTGAAGCAGAATCAGCGCGGCCATGGAGAGAAGTCCGGTACGCAGGAGGGTTCTTCCATCCCGCGGCTTGGAGGCAAGTAGAGCAAGCGCGAGGCCCAGCGCAGTGATCAGCATCCCGTTCCAGCGGTGAAGCTGCATGACCGTATCACCGCCGAACCAGAGGCCGGTATGAATCCAGCCGAACAAGGCCGCGATTACGGCACCGCCCGCGCCGCCGTAGATCAGTACGCGAACGGCCGGTTCGATACCGGCACCCCGTCCAGTCATAATGAACAATTCCGCCAGCGCCGCCATCAGGAACAAGGCAATGGGGAAATGTATCGTTGCGGGGTGCAGCTTCTTGACGAAGGCGAGACCTCCCGCATTTGCAGCGCTTTCATGGCCCCCCGACGCTTCGTCGTGCCCTTCCGCAGCATGAGTCGACGCGGCCTGCGCCTCGCCCGCACTGGATGCGTCATGGGTTGGATCGGAAGAGGCGGCAGCGCTGGCAGCGGTATCATGTCCCTTCTCGCCATGCGCATAGGCCGGGCCGACCAACAGAAAACCTGCGCACACGAGCATCAGGAGATGGATGGGTTTCATAATGGCGAATGCTCTTTCACGGTGGGTTCACGAGACCTATGCTCCTTGATACGCACCGCAAGACGCCTCCCCTCACGAAAATTTATGAGGGCAATGGGCAGACCGGACGTATTGTGAGAACGGCCACCTACTTCAAGGATCGACCCCTAGCGATGGAACATCAATTGGACCCCATTCTGGACGTGCTTGCCCACGAGACTCCGGTCGGCGTGTCCGGTGGTTTCATGGAAGGCGTGTGGGAGCGGGTCGGCGATATCAACGCGCGCCGGGAACGCACTTTGCGAAGCGCCTTGTTCGCAGGACTTTTCGCCGTCGGGCTGGGCGCAGGCGCGATCACCGTCCAAGCGCCTGCCTACGCGAAGGAGCCGACCTATCCGTTGATAAGCGATGTCCGGCTTTCTCCCGCCGCGCTGCTGCATGTCGCTCCATGAAAGACCGGAAACTGCAATTAATGGTTGCGGTTCTGCTTGCGGTATTGGCGGGATTCCTTGGAGCCGTTGCCGCCGAACGCTGGTTTGCGCCCACCCAGCCGGGTGGTCTCCACGAGTTTGTGCACGAACAGCTGGAACTCGATGCGCAGCAGGAAGACCGGCTCGACCGGCTCGAGGAACGCTATGCGATCGAGAACGCGCAACGCGAACTGGCGGTGCGGCGCGCGAATGCGGACTTGGCGGCCGCGATCGACAACGAGCATGAATACGGCCCCGAGGTCAGCGCTGCCATCGACGGGGTCCATGCCAGCATGGGCGAATTGCAGAAGGCGACGGTTCGTCATGTCTTCGCGATGCGCAGCATTCTGAATGAAGACCAGCAGCGCGCATTCGATCAACAGGTCGCCCGGTCGCTGACCGGACCGCCGCCGCAATGACGCCGGAGTGCAGGAGCGGCACGACAGTCAGGAGCGGGAACTGGTTGCAAGGGTCGTGGCTGGGGACCGCCGCGCGTTCACCCAGCTTGTAGAGCCGCTCGTACCACGATTGCTCGCCACCGCGCTGCGCTTGCTGGGAACCCGCGACGAGGCGGAGGATGCGGTGCAGAATGCGTTGGCATCGGCATGGATCGCACGGAGCCGGATCGATCGATCACGGTCTTTCCTTCCGCTCCTCACCACGATTACGCTCAACAAATGCCGCGACAAATTGCGTCGGCGAAAGGCAGCCGACTTTCTTGGCTTCGGCAGGGCTTCGATGCCGGAGCTCGCATCCGATCCCGCGCCTTCGCCCGAGACCGAAGCCGTCGACCGCCAGCTTCTCGAACAAACCCGTTCCGAAATCCGGCGCCTGCCCTTGCGGCTTCGCGAGGCCCTGATTCTCGTCGCCATCGATGGTCGAAGTCAAAGCGAGGCGGCGGAGCTGCTCGGGATTTCGGCCAAAGCGGTGGAGGCCTTGGTCTATCGGGCGCGCAAGATACTGAGAGAAAAATTGCCCAGCGGCGAGTGAATTTGATGAGGGAAGCCGCGCCGGGCTGCGTAGGGTAAGGCAAACCCCGTTCACACAGGACATTATGATGCAATCAATCAATCGGCGGAAATTCCTCGGCTCGAGTATCGCGGCGGGCGGTCTGCTGGGCGCCGGAGCCGCGATTCCTGCCTGGGCGCGCGGCGGCAATATGAATGGCGCGACGATTCGCCAGGGCTTCGACGAAGTGTCCGGCCGGAACATCGATCTGACCATCGCCCGGGGCCCCGTTACAGTACAGGGTCGGCGCGGAATGGGAGTTGCCGTCAACGGCAGCGTGCCGGGGCCGCTGGTGCGGTTGAAGGAGGGCGCGGCCGTCAATCTCAACGTGCACAACGCGCTGGACGAAGACAGCTCGATCCATTGGCACGGACTGCTGGTTCCGTTTCAATTCGACGGCGTGCCCGGCGTCAGCTTCCCCGGGATCAAGCCGGGGCAGACTTTCACTTACGAAATGCCCGCGCTGCGGCAGGCTGGCACCTATTGGTGGCATAGCCACTCGGGTTTGCAGGAGCAGGCCGGCCATTACGGCCCGATCATCGTCGATCCCGCCGGTCCCGATCCGGTGCAGGCCGATTACGACTACGTCATGCTGCTGAGCGAATTCACGCCGATGCATCCCCACACCATCATGGCCAAACTGAAAAAGGGCGAAGCCTATTTCAATTATCAGCAACGCACGCTGACCGACGGCTATCCGTTGACCGGCGAGGAGCGGCGGATGTGGGCGGAAATGCGGATGATGCCGACCGACATTTCGGATGTATCTGGATCCACCTACACTTATCTAGCCAACGGACACGGCCCTAACGAGGGGCTCGAATATCTGTTTGCGCGCGGCAAACGGGTTCGAATTCGCGTGATCAACGGCAGCGCAATGACGTTCTTCAATGTCCGCATCCCCGGAATGAAGTTCTGGGTGGTGGCGGCGGATGGCCTCAACGTAAGGCCGGTCGAGGTGGAAGAATTCCAGATCGGCACGGCAGAGACTTACGATATCGTGGTGGAGCCGACCGGCGAAGCGCACACAATCGTCGCAGAAAGCATGGATCGTTCGGGCATGGCACTCGCCACGCTTGCAAGCCGTCCGGGTGCGCGTGCGCCAGTGCCGGCCCTCCGCGATCCCCCGCTTTTGACCATGGCCGATATGGGCATGAACCATGGCGGCGGTGATATGGCCGGGATGGATCCCGGTATGGATCACAGTGCGATGGGCCATGGGACCGAGCCGTCGGGCGAGATGTCCATGAGCGGCATGGATATGCGCGACACGTCGTTGCTCCCGCCCGATGTGAAGGTAGGCCCCGGTGTCGATATGGTCGCGATGAACCCGGTGGACCGGATGGGCGATCCAGGCATCGGTCTCGACAAGGTTCCGCACAAGGTTCTCACTTACAAGGATCTGGTCGCGCTCGAACCGAACGACGACCTGCGCACACCGTCGCGCCAGATGGAAATCCATCTAACCGGCAATATGGAACGCTACATGTGGTCGTTCGACGGGAAGAAATTCTCGGCCGTCAGCGATGAACCGATCCGGTTCGCCTATAATGAACGCGTCCGCTTAAAACTGGTTAACGATACCATGATGGCGCACCCCATCCATTTGCACGGCCATTTCTTCGAGCTCGTCAACGGCGCTCCTGCCGATCGCCAGCCACAAAAGCATACGGTCATCGTGCAGCCAGGCGGCTCTGCCCAGTTCGATTTGACTGCCGACGAGCCCGGCGATTGGGCGTTTCACTGCCACCTTCTCTACCACATGCATGCCGGAATGTTTCAGATCGTGACCGTCGCCAATCGGGCCGGTCAGCCGGATGTGAAGCGCGTGGGAGAAAGCGGATGAAATATCTGATCGCCCTTATCCTCGCCTCAACGGCGACGCCCGCACTTGCCCAGCATCAGGGCCACTCCATGCCGACGACCCCGCCCGAACCACAGGCCGAGGGGCAGCCAGACGACATCGATGGCGCGGAAGCGGATGATCAGGACCAGCCTTCCACAATGCTCATGGATCATTCGAAGATGGACCATTCCGGCATGGAAGAAGACCCATCTACCGCCGCACAGGACACCGGCGAAGCAATGGATCATGCCGCCATGGGTCACGGGCCTATGGAAATGGATATCCCGTCGGTGCCGCCGCCCGCTGCAGCCGGTTCTGGTCCCCCGCGAGCCGCAGACGCGATCTGGGGTGCAGATGCGATGCGCGAGAGCCGCGAGCAATTGCGCGATGAGCAGGGCGGCCAGAACTTCTTCTGGTTCCAGGGCGACCGCGTGGAATATCGCGCCCGCGACGGTGCCGATGGCTATCTGTTCGACGTGCAGGGCTATTATGGCGGCGATCTCGACAAATTCTGGTTCAAATCGGAAGGGGAAGGCAGCTTCGGCGAAGAGATCGAGAGTGCCGAAATCCAGGCACTTTACAGTCGTGCAATCGCGCCCTTTTTCGATCTGCAAGCGGGGGTCCGCCAAGATCTGGCTCCGATCGACCGCACGTATGCGGTGGTCGGCATCCAGGGGCTCGCACCCTATTTATTCGAAGTGGATGCAGCCGCATTCCTGTCGGACCGAGGCGATTTGACAGCCCGCGTCGAGGTCGAACTCGATCAGAGGATTACGCAGCGCCTGATCGTCCAACCGCGTGTCGAAGCGTCTTTTTCTGCACAGGATGTGCCTGAACTGGGCATCGGTGCCGGACTGGACTCGGTCGAAGCCGGTCTGCGCCTGCGGTATGAGCTCGCGCGCGAGTTCGCGCCGTATATCGGGATCGATCAGGAATGGAAAATCGGCCAAAGCGTCGACTTTGCGCGAGCCGCGGGGGAAGACCCGAGCGTGACGAATTACGTCGTCGGCATACGGTTCTGGTTTTAAAGGAAGGGAAATTTCAATGCATACTACCATTACACGCGGGGCTCTCGCCCTCGTTCTGGCTGCGGTTGCCACACCGGCGATTGCGCAGAGCATGGAAGATCATGCTGCGCATGCAGAGAAAGCTGCAACGCAGCCCATGGAGCAACCCGCTCAATGTAAGAAGCATGCTGAGCACATGGCGGCTATGAACGATGATGTCGCCGGTGCAGAAGCGGTGCTGACCGCTTATCGCAATGCCCTGACTGGTCGCGATGCCGATGCGATGACGGCCCTGTTTGCAGAAGAATCCTTCGTTTACGAAAACGGGAAGGATGAAGGCAGTTTCACGAATTACATGGAACACCATCTCGGGCCCGAACTCGATGCGATCACCAGTTTTTCCTTTGGTGAGCCGACCATGACGATCACCCGGATGGGGCACCTGGCCTACGGACGCGAAACCTATACCTACCGGATCGAACTGGCGGATGGGCGCGTGATCGACCGGGAAGGCGTGGCGACATCGGTGCTCACGCACGACGCCAATGGCTGGAAGATCGTGCAATACCATTCATCGTCCCGTCCTCCCCGCAACCAATAAGACCTCATGGCGTCGGTTCCAGCTCTACGAAAGCCGTCACGCAAGCTTCGGCTGCACATATTCGGTAGCAAGCTGCACAAGTGGCTCGCGCTGTTTGTCGGCGTCCAGGTGCTCTTGTGGATGGGAACCGGCGCGATCATGTCCTTTCTCAAGATCGAGCAGGTACGGTCCGAGCACGTCATATCGCGCGAAGCCGAAACACTCGATCCTGAGTTTCCGGCACCGCGATGGCTGGTAGATCGACAGGGCGTCGTTGCTGTCACAACCAAATCCGTAGCTGGCCGTCCCCTCGTCCAGATCGAGCGTAGCGATGGCTCGATGACGCTTCATGAGACCGAGACCGGAACGAAAGTTTTTCCCCTGCCGGTTGCTGATGCCCGAGCCATCGCTTTACGCGCCTGGACCGGACCCGAGACTTCGATCGCCAGTGTGAAGCTAATCGAGACCCCGATAGGAACAGAGTTCCGCGGTCCATTTCCGGCGTGGCAAATCACCTTCTCCGATCCAGACGGGACGAGGCTCTACCTTAATGCCTCAAGCGGCGCGATTCTCGGCGCAAGAAGCGATACCTGGCGCTTCTTCGACTTCGTCTGGGGCTTGCACATCATGGACTGGACCCAGCGCGACCGGATCAACAGCTGGTGGCTGCTGCTTTTCGGAATCGGTGGAACGGTCATCGCGGTTTCGGGCTTTATCCTCTTGGCGAACCGGTTCCCGAAACTGCGCCGCAGAAAGGCCCGGTGATCTACCCAAGGAAGTATCCGATGATCGCACTAATGATATAAAGGCGCAATGTCATCCCTGCCAAGCAATGTCATCCCTGCCAAGAAGTATCGGTAAAGTTTGCCAAGATCTGACAGCGAGATCCGTCATGAGCAGTTCTGAACAAACCGCACCCTCATCCAAAGTCTCGATCCTACCACGGATAGTCGCGATTCTGATCGGGCTCATCGGTGCAACACTGTTTGCCGGTGGCATCTGGCTCGCAATCCTTGGCGGCTCGCTTTACTATGGGCTGACCGGCGCGGCGCTGCTTGCTTCCGCCTATTTCATCTTTCGCGGGAAAGCCTTGGGCGCGTGGATTTACGTCAGCGTCTATATGGTGACCGTGCCTTGGGCATTATGGGAGAGCGGCAATGATCCGTGGGCGCTCGTGCCGCGACTTGTTGGTCCGACCGTTCTCCTCGCTCTGGTTTCGCCCCGCCTTTATCGGCCAACAAGATGGCCAGTTGCACTTGCAGGGGCTGGGGGAGCGGTGGTGTTCCTTGCGGTTGCACTCTGGGTTGCATCGGCATCGCGCCCCGATCCGGTGAGGGGGGAACTCCCGATACCCCGGGCAGGAATAGAGGTCGAGGATGTGGGCGGTGACTGGCCAGCATGGGGAGGAACCCATTCAGGTCAGCGTTATTCGCAGTTGGATCAGATTACTCCGGCCAATGTCGGCGGACTGGAGCGCGCATGGATCGCACATACCGGGGATCTGCCCCAAGGTGCGGGTGAGGGCAAATACGCCCCGAGACGACCCCGCTTAAAATCGGCGACAGTTTGTATCTGTGCTCGGCGATGAATATTCTCATCGCGCTCGACGCGCAAACCGGCGCGGAAATCTGGCGCCACGATCCACAAGTCTCCACCGCCGCCATCCCCTATTCGGCCTCCTGCCGCGGCGTGACCGCCTACAACCGCCCGCTGGACAGCGGCACACAGCTTTCCGGAGGCACCCAAGGCTCTTCTTCCCAGAATCGAGGCGCGCCGGTCGTACCTTCGGGAACTGCAGCGAATTGCGCGATGCGCATCATCGAAGGGACGCTCGATGGCCGTCTCATCGCCGTCGATGCCGAAACCGGCCGCCCCTGTGCCGACTTTGGCGTCAACGGCGAGGTCGATATCAAAGAGGGCATGGGCCAGACATATCCAGGCATGGTGGCGATCACGGCTCCTCCGGTGATCGTGCGCGGCAACATCGTGACAGGCCATCAAGTTCTTGACGGGCAGCGGAACAGCGCCCCGTCAGGCGTAATCCAAGCGTTTGACGCCGTCACCGGTGAGCGTGCATGGGCATGGGATATGGGCCGTCCGGGAGAAAATGGCCCACCCGGACCCGGCGAACAATTTACGCGCGGAACGCCCAATATGTGGACGACGGCCTCGACGGACGAGGAACTGGGGCTCGTCTACCTACCCATGGGCAACAGCGCGGTCGACTACTGGAGTTCGGATCGCAGTCCACAGGAAAACGAATTTTCGACGGCGCTCGTGGCGCTGGACGGCGAGACAGGCGAGCCACGCTGGCGTTTCCAGACCGTATACAAGGATGTCTGGGACTACGACCTCGGGAGCCAGGCAACGCTTGTCGATCTGCCGGGCGGAACACCGGCCATCATTCTCCCATCGAAGCAGGGCGAGATCTACATTCTCGACCGACGTACCGGTCGACCACTGCACACCATGATCGAACGCGCCGTGCCGCAAAGTGGTGTGGAGCCCGCCGAGCGCACCGCCACGCAACCCTATTCGGGCTTTGCGACGCTGCGCAGGCCCTCGCTCGAAGAGCGCGACATGTGGGGCATGACGCCGATCGACCAGATGATCTGCCGCATCCAGTATCGGCAGTCGGCCTATGACGGCTACTATACGCCTCCCACGTCAGATCGCCGGTGGATCCAGTATCCCGGTTACAATGGCGGATCCGACTGGGGATCGGTGGCGATCGATCCGCGCCGCGGAGTGATTTACGCCAACTATAACGACATGCCCAACCACAACCGCCTCGTCCCTCGCGCAGTGGCGAACGAAAAGGGCTGGGAGCCGCGCGGCCCGCAGGGCAATCAAGGTGGCGGTGGTTCTGAAGGTGAGGGCTCGCCTCAGACCGGTACGCCGTTCGCCATCGACGTCAACGCTGGCTGGCGGCTCGGGCTGACCGGCCTTCTGTGCAAAGAGCCACCTTATGGCGGCATTCGTGCGATCGATATGAATAGCGGCAAGACGCTATGGGACCGGCCCTTCGGTTCGGCGCGCGCGAACGGTCCTTGGGCCCTCGCCCTTGGCATTCCGTTCACGATCGGCACGCCGAACAATGGTGGCGGTGTCGTAACAGCGGGAGGACTGCTGTTCATTGCAGCGACGACCGACAATCTGATTCGCGCAATCGATGTCGAAACAGGCGAAACGGTCTGGTCCGACGTCCTACCGGGCGGCGGGCAGGCCAACGTAATGACCTACTCTCAGGGCGGCCGCCAGTATGTCGTGATTATGGCAGGCGGGCATCATTTCATGAAGACACCTGTCAGCGATGCAATAGTGGCCTACGCGCTACCCCGGAACTAGCGAAGGAGAAATAACTGGGCAGAGGGTTTGTCTGCAAGCATTCCTAAGCAGAACCGGCCGACCCCATCGGCTTGTACGAGATGATCGTGCTAAGTTAAACTAAAGGAACTCGTCTGCGAGGCAAAGGTTGGATTGGCGTATTCAAAACGCCCGAAGGAAAGCCAACGATGGACCGTGCCAGAATCGATGAGAACCTCTCCCTGCTGACATTCCCGCCCGCAGCACACGACCTGCAATCTCTTGCGGACGCTGGTTTCAAGTCGATTGTCAATTTGAGGCAGGTCGGCGAGCAGGGCGAAAAGCTGAACCCGCAGGCAGAAGCGGAAGAAGCGCGCGAAAACGGATTGGAGTACCTTCACTATCCCGTTTCTCCGCCGGATTTGACGGCTGAGAAGGCGCAGGACTTCACGGCTAGGCTCGAACAGCTTCCCGGTCCTGTGGCCATTCACTGCGCCAGTGGACGTCGGGCGAGCTTGTTGGGCCTTGCGTCCTGGGCGCGTCAAAAGGACTGTAATGCCGCCACGGCAGCGAAAAGAGGCCGCGAGTCCGGGCTGGAAATCAGTGAAGGCGATTTATCGCCACTGCTCAATGTAAACGAGGCAAATGCGCGATGATCTTCAGGCAGCTTGTCGAACCGGAATCGTCGACTTACACCTATCTGATCGGATGCGAAAACACGGGCGAGGCCGTTCTGCTCGACCCGGTAATCGAGACTTGCGACAGGGATATGGAGGCAGTTGCTGCGCTGGGCCTGAACCTTGCTTTCACGCTCGACACCCATATTCACGCCGATCACATCAGTGGCGCATGTCGGCTGCGTAGCCTGACGGGGTGCGAGGTTGCCTATCCCGCTGATGACAATCTTTCTTGCGCGGATGTTGAAGTGAGCGAGGAAGCGCCTTTGTCTGTAGGCGATCTGACCATCCGCGCCTTGTTCACGCCCGGGCATACCGATAAGCATCATAGTTACGTAATAGAGCAAGGCGGCCATACGCAGGTCTTCACCGGCGATGCGCTGCTCATCGATGGATGCGGTCGCACCGATTTCCAGAACGGCGATTCCGCGACCCTTTACAAGTCAGTTCGCGAAAAGCTGTTCGCTTTGCCGGAAGANACGNTGGTCTACCCNGCGCACGATTATTCAGGCCGCCGNGTCTCGACNATCATNCAAGAGCGTACNCGCAATCCTCGATTGAACGACGAAATTTCGCTTTCCGAGTTCCAGCGGATCATGGCCGAACTCGACTTGCCCTATCCCAAGAAGATCGACGTTGCCGTCCCTGCCAATTTGAAGTGCGGTGACTGCGTGGAAGAAGCGGTTGAGCATCTGCACGAGATCGGCGGAAAATCGCCGCAGGGCTAATGCCCATCGGTGACCCTTCCTAGCTGTTCACGACGACGAACTGCCCCATCATTCCGGCATCCTCATGCTCGAGAATGTGGCAGTGATACATATACGGCAAATCCGGGTCCGTGTGTTCCTCGAACCGTAATAGCAGGCGCACTTGCTCGCGCGGGTCGACAATAACCGTATCCTTGTAACCAGTCTCCAATGGCGGCGGAGTGCGGCCGTTGCGGTCGATCACGCGGAACTGTGCATTATGAATATGAAAGGGATGCGCCCTCATGGAGGCATTGGCGATTTCCCAGATTTCCCACTGGCCGACGGGCACCCTCTCGTTGATCACATTCATGTCCATGCTGGCACCATTGATAGACATCCCGCCGCCCATCATTCCCATATCGAGCACGAACCGCCGGGTTCGCACTGCAAGTGAGGGGTCGAGTGCCGGTAGCGCGGCAAGCTGCGGCGGCAGATTCTTTCGCCGCGAGGAGTCAGAGGGTCTGATATCGAGGACGCGGAACGGCTCGTCCATCTCGGTGTCGTCGCGGCGTCGGCCCATCATACCGCCGCCCATCATGCCGGCGCCATCGCCCATCATTCCCATCGAATTGTCGGGACTGGTCGCCACAAGGCTGAGTGGGCGCCCCTCGGAAAGATCGACGACGATCTGCGCCCGCTCCCCCGGTGCGAGCCTGAGCGAACGGACCGCATGCGGACGGTCCAGCAAGCCACCATCGCTTGCGATGAGCTTCATTGTCTGACCGCCGGACAGCGAGAAATCGTAGAAACGAGCGTTCGATCCATTGAGGATCCGCAAACGTAACAGGCCGGTCCGCGCTTCAAACACCGCGTTTTGCGTGCCATTGACGTAGAGACGATCCCCGCGCACGCCCATCATTTGTGCATGCATATTCTGCGGATAGAGGAGCTTGCCCGAGCTATCGAGCAAGCGGTCCTGAACGATAAGCGGAATATCATCCACGCCGTATTCGCTCGGCAGATCCAGCGCATCCTCTTCATCATCGCGGACATAGATCGGTGCGGCAAGACCAGCATAGACCTGCGGTCCCGTGCCGCGATGCAGGTGCGAGTGATACCAGTAGAGAGAGGCACGCTGCCGAACTTCGAAAGACGGGCTCCAGCGCGCGCCGGGGCGGATAAGCTGGTGCGGCCCGCCGTCCGCAGCGGCGGGTAGTTCGAACCCGTGCCAGTGGACTGTGGCTCCATCGTCCAGGCCGTTGTCGACATGCAGCCGGACGCGCTCGCCGCGGCGCATCTCCAATGTCGGACCCAGATAGGGCGCGTTCACTCCGATGGTAGGCGAAGCGACCCCGGGAGCGAATTCCTTCTGCCCCGCGGATATCGACAGTCGAAAGACCCGTTCGCCTTGCTCGACAATTCCCTGATCGAGCTTGGGAATGGCGAGCGGATTGGTGCCGGCTCCATCGGCACCAAGTAGGGAATTTCGCGCTTCGCACGCTGACAAGGGAAGAGCCACAAGGCCCGCCGCCGCTGTGCCAGCCCGTCGCAGCAAGGCACGTCGGTTAAGGCCGGATGCGTTCGCCCACTGGTCCATNTNACTTGCTCCGNAGATATTTGATCAGCGCAGCGATGCCCAACACNANAAGGATGGTCAGCAATAAGCAGAACANACCCATNATCCCCATCATGGCCGCTGNCATGTCACCATTCATCATCGNACTTTTCCTNATTATACCGGCCCCGGAANACGATCCGGGGCCGGTTCGNAAATTACTNCTTGGTGATCGAAGTGATCGTGTTNCCGCCTTCACCGGTNGTGAANTCGAACGANATCGNGTCNCCAACCGCCACNTCCTGACGCAGCTGCTCGTCGGCGTCGAACGCCATCGTCATGGCGGGCCACTCGATCGCGGGGACAGCGCCGTGATCGACAGTGATCGTTCCTGCATCGGCGTCGATGGCGGTTACGGTTCCTTCCGCACTGGCGGTCTGCATCGTGCTGTCCGATCCCATCATCGGCATATCGCCATCGTCCATCGGCATCTGACCGTCTGCCATCTGACCGTCTACCATGGCCGTGTCGTCCATCATTTCGGTATCGTCGCCGGAGCCACAGGCGGCGAGTGCCAGCGGCGCTGCCAGCAAGGTCACGAGGGTTGTAATACGCATTCTTCTTCTCCTTCGAGGGGTTTGGACCGATTGGTCCGGGGACGCCGCATCATCAGATAGGCGGCGGGAAGTACGAACATTGAAAGCAGCGGAGCGGTGATCATCCCGCCGATCATCGGGGCCGCAATACGGCTCATCACCTCGGATCCGGCACCGGTGCCGATCAGGATCGGGAACAGGCCGGCGAGGATAACGGCGACGGTCATCGCCTTGGGCCGGACGCGCAGCAGCGCGCCTTCGCGGATGGCTGCCGATACCTCGTCGGCATCCAGCTCGCCCTCTCTCCGTTCCAGCGCGGCCTTCAGGTAGATCAGCATGACCACGCCGAATTCCGCCGAGACGCCTGCCAGCGCAATGAACCCGACGGCGGTGGCGACGGACTGGTTGTATCCCATAAGGTAGAGCAGCCAGAACCCGCCGGTCAGCGCGAAGGGTAGCGTGCCCATGATCAGTAGCGCCTCGTCGAAGCGGCGGAAGATCAGATAGAGCAGCAGGAAGATGATCGCGAGTGTTGCCGGCACGACGATCTGCAACCGCTCGTAGGCGCGCGTCAGATATTCGAACTGCCCTGCATAGGACAGACTGACGCCGGCAGGCAGATCGACCTCGGCGTCGATAGCCTCCTGCAAATCGCCCACCACCGAGGTAAGGTCGCGCCCGCGTACATCGACATAGACATAGCTGGTCGGCCTGCCCTGCTCGCTCTTGAGCATGGGCGGACCGCTGGTCACGCGAACATCCGCCACCGTGCCAAGCGTGATCTGCTGTCCCGCAGGGGTCAGGACCGGAAGATTGCGCAGTTCATCGACGCTGTCGCGGATCTCGCGCGGATAGCGGACATTGACCGGATAGCGGGCCAGCCCCTCCACCGTGCGCGCAACATTCGCTCCGCCGATCGCGCCCGACACGATCTGCTGCACATCGGCTATGTTGAGCCCGTAACGGGCCGCTTCCATGCGATCGATATCGACATCGACATAGCGCCCGCCGGACAGCCTTTCGGCCAGCGCCGAACTGACGCCTGGCACCTGCTTGGCAATCTGCTCGACCTGAAGGGCCACGCGTTCGATTTCGCCCAGGTCCTCGCCCGAGACCTTGACCCCGATGGGGCTCTTGATGCCCGTCGCGAGCATATCGATACGGTTGCGGATTGGGGGCACCCAGACATTGGCAAGGCCTGGAACCCGGACCACGCGGTCGAGCTCCTCGACCAGCTTGTCAGGCGTCATCCCCTCGCGCCATTCCTCGCGCGGTTTGAAGCTGATCGTCGTCTCGAACATCGTCAGCGGCGCGGGATCGGTGGCCGTATCAGCGCGGCCGGCCTTGCCGAAAACGGTGTCGACCTCGGGAACTGTCTTGATCAGGCGGTCTGTCCGCTGAAGCAGGGATGATGCCTCACCAGGCGACAGCCCAGGAAGCGCGCTTGGCATGTAAAGCAAATCGCCTTCATCGAGAGGAGGCAGGAATTCGCCGCCCAGCCGCGTGAAAGGCACTAGCGTCGTCGCGAAGATCAGCCCAGCAATGACCAGCGTCGCCTTCGGACGCCGCATCACCCAGTCGAGCCCCGGACGATAGGCGCGAGTAAGCGTCTTGTTGATCGGATTGCTGTCTTCCCTCGGTATCTTGCCGCGGATCAGCCATCCCATCAGCACTGGAACCAGCGTGACCGACAGGATCGCCGCCGCCGCCATCGCATAGGTCTTGGTGAAGGCCAGCGGAGCGAAGAGTCGTCCCTCCTGTGCCTGCAAAGTGAAGACCGGCAGGAACGAAAGGGTGATAATCAGCAGGCTGAAAAACAGCGCCGGACCGACTTCCTTGGAAGCATCTGCGACGATCCGCCAGCGCTCCTCACCCGACATAACCGTATCGGGATTTTCCTCGGTCCATCGCTCGATGTGCTTGTGCGCGTTCTCGATCATCACCACCGCAGCATCGACCATCGCGCCGATCGCAATGGCGATGCCGCCAAGCGACATGATGTTGGCGTTCACGCCCTGGAAGCGCATCACCAGAAAGGCTGCCAGAACGCCCAAGGGCAAGGTGACCACGGCGACCAGCGCAGAACGGGCGTGCCCCAAGAACAACAGGCACACGAGCGCAACGACGACGAATTCCTCGATCAGCTTGGTCGTGAGGTTATCGACTGAGGCATCGATCAACTGCGATCGGTCATAGGTGGTGACGATCTCGACCCCTTCGGGCAGGCTTGCCTGCAACTGGTCGAGCTTCGCTTCGACCGCCTCGATCGCACCGCGCGCGTCGGCGCCTTGCCGCAGAATGACGATGCCGCCTGCGACTTCGCCCTGGCCGTTCAGCTCGGCGATACCGCGGCGCAGTTCGGGGCCGATNTGNACATTGGCGACATCGCCAAGCGTCACCGGCACNCCNCCCGCTTCGGCNCGCANAGGGATCGAGCGGAAATCATCGAGACTGCCGAGATAGCCCGACGAACGCACCATGAATTCCGCTTCGCCCATCTCGACGATGGAACCGCCNGCCTCCTGGTTNCCNGCCTGGATCGCGCTCACGATTTGGCCGTGGGTCACTCCGAAGGANGCCATGCGGTAGGGGTCGAGNACGATCTGGTACTGCTTNACCATGCCGCCCACNCTGGCGACCTCGGCNATCCCNGGNATNGTCTTCAGCTCGTANCGCAGGAACCAGTCCTGCANGCTGCGCAGTCCGGCNAGNTCNTGNCCGCCGCTGCGGTCGACCAAGGCGTATTCGTAGATCCATCCCACNCCGGTNGCGTCNGGGCCGAGNGTNCTCTCGACGCCTTCGGGCAAGCGGTTCTGGACCTGGTTGAGGTATTCGAGCACGCGNGAGCGCGCCCAGTAGAGATCGGTCCCGTCCTCGAAAATCACATAGACATAGCTATCGCCGAAAAACGAATAGCCACGCACGGTCTTCGCCCCCGGTACCGAGAGCATGGTCGTCGCCAGCGGATAGGTGACCTGGTCCTCGACGATACGCGGAGCCTGCCCGGCATAGTTCGAGCGGATGACAACCTGTACATCCGACAAATCGGGCAGCGCATCGACAGGAGTGGTCCGCACGGCCCAGAAGCCGGCGAGCGCCAGACCGATCGCCGCCAGAACCACGAACAGGCGGTTGGCAATCGAACTTTCAATGATCCGCGCGATCATTGGCCGGTCTTCCGGATCGAGACGATGCGCGGACCGGTGCTTGCCTGAACGAAGGTAAAGGTTACCCGATCACCGCGTTGGAAACCGCGAACCTGAGCCGGACCTTCAGTGGCAAAACCCATCGTCATGGCTGGCCAGTCCAGAGCTTTGACCGGCCCGTGCCGCAAGGTGATGCTGCGGGCAGTGATGCGTTCGATCGTNCCGGTNGCTCGATAGGTGCGCGGNTCNTNCGCNTCCNNCTGCGNTTCGNTTTCACCGGNAGTCGTCGGNGCNTCNTCGATGGNACGCACATCGATACCNGCNAGNCTNGCTTCGGAATCGAGCAGGAACTGGCCGGAGGTTACGACCTCCTCGCCTGCCGCGAGCCCTGCGAGAACCTCGGTCCGACCGCCTGCTTCTCGGCCGATCCGGACTTCGGCCGGGCGGTATCCTCCGCCCTCTTGGGTAATCATAACCAAGGTTCGTTCGCCGGTGCGGATCACGGCCTCTGACGGGATGAGCAAGGCTTCACGCCGTTCAGGAGCAATCATGACCTGCGCAAACATGCCCGGTTTCAGGCGAAGCCCGGGGTTGGGCATCGCCGCGCGCACGGTAATCGTCCTGCTTGCCTCCTGCGCACTGGGCAGGATGGCAATGATCCGTCCGGCAAATCGCTCTCCGGGAAAAGCCGTGAGCGTCGCGCTTACCGGCTGTCCCACGCGAGCGCTTCCCGCAAGCGCCTCGGGCACGGCGGCTTCGAGCCAGATTGGGCTATAGCCGCTGATCTCGGCGAGGCTTTGCCCTGCCATCACGGTCATGCCCGGCCTGACACCGAGCGAGGTAATCGCACCCGATTGCGGCGCGGTGACAGTGATTGTCGATTGCGGTCTGCCGCTTCGAGCCACCGAGGAGATCACGCCTTCCGGCATCCCAAGCAGTCGCAGACGTTGACGGGCAGCATTGGTAAGCGCCGCGTCGCCGGTAGCTGCTACGGCAAGAAATTCCTGCTGGGCGCCGCCCCACTCGGGCACCAGCAGGTCGACGATNGGCGCGCCTCNTGCGATAAGATCCTGCGGGGCGTGGCCATAAGTCCGCTGAACATAGCCNCCNGCGCGAGGCTGGACGATCGCAACCTCGCTGCCATTGTAGGCAAGCGTGCCAGTTACCGTGGTTTCCGGTTCCAGCACGCCGTATTCGGCCTCGGCAGTGCGAATGCCGAAGTTCTGGACCAATGCGGAATCGATGCTGACACCCTCGCCGGCCTGCGCATCACCGCCNGCGCATTTCGGGACCAGCTGCATATCCATAAAGGGGGATTTGCCCGGCTCGTCGAAGCGCTGATCGGGCACCATCGGATCGTACCAGTAGAGCACTTCTTCGCAGCCGGTATCGGCAGCGGCGTCACCGCCATCGCTACCGCCGCCGAGCATCGACAGACCGTAGCCAGCCCCTAGGCTGACCAAGGCAATACCGGCCGCCGCTGCATAAGAGCGCTGGCGCGGAGAAAGACGTTCGAACACGGCTTTCATGGCCTGTCCTCCCCATAAGTAAGACTTAGAGTTGCAGCGGCTTCGACAGCCATCTGTTCGCGTTCGAGAATCTCGAGTTCGAGCAATGCCAGCGCAGATTTGGCCGCGATCACATCAACGAGGTCGGCGCGGCCAGCAGCGAAGCTGGCGGTTTCGAGTTCGGCACGGTCATGCGCGAGCGGTAGTAGCTCGTCCCTCGCACGTTCCCACTGCTGCACCGCGCTGCGCCACGCAGCCAGATCGGCTTCGAACCGGGCCCTGATCGCTCTCAGGCGATCGACCCGCTCAGCCGAGGCGGCAGCAGCGTCTGCTTCGGCTGCCGCGATGCGCGGGTTCTGCCGCCTGTCGGTGAAGATGGGCAAAGTGACCGATCCCATGACCGATACGGCACTGCCGAAATCGGGATTACGGTGACCATAAGTCACGCTGACACCGAAATCGGGCCGTTTTTCAGCGCGCGCCAGATTGGCTGCAGCCTCAGCACGACGTTGCTCTGCATCCGCCAAGCGCAATTCCGGATTGGCCTCCAACGTGAACCGAAGGCCTTCCGGGTCCAAGGTAGCTTGGGGAGCGGCCCCCGCAGCGACAGGCTCGCTTTCGGCGATATAGCGCTGCAGCCGGGCGCGAGCGGTTGCGCGCGCGGCCTCAATCCGGGTAATGGCATCCTCGATTTCAAGAAGCTCGCGCCGGATCGCGAGGCTCTCGGCAGGCCTCGCCGATCCCGAAGCGACGGCACTGACGGCGACCGGAACAAAATCCCTCAGGCCGTCCAGAGCGTTACGCGCAAGAGCGAGGCGTTGCTGGGCGTAATACAGACCGATCCAAGCCGTCCCCGCGTCGGCGAGGATGGAACGTTCGGACAAGCCAAGACGGGCTTCGGCAATACCGATTTCGGANCCGGCAAGGCCGNATCGNGCTCGCCGCCTGGCAAGNTTNGGAATTTCCTGNTCGANGCCNACCGCNAGCTGCGTCGGCANTTGCGCATACGGATNAAATGCNGCNGGTCCGGTGACCGGCAAGTTCATCACGCCTGCACGAACGCGTGGGTCGGGCAATTCGTCCGCTGCTTCGGCGGCATCGCGCCTCGCCTGTATGCGGAATGCGCCCGCTTCGAGCATGGGCTGTTCCGCCCGCGCCGCCGCAAGGGTTTCTTCATAGCCGACCGACTGCGCTTGCGCAGTCTGAGCGACGAGCAGCGCCGAAAACGGCATCCAACCAATTCGCCAATTCATAAATCTCACTCGTGCAGAGCGAGCTGACAAGACAAAACATACCGCACCGGCGAATACCGGTTCGTGCGGTTGCATCGTTCGTCAGTCTCGCAAAAAGCGCAGCGCGCCTTCAGGAAAAACTAGACGGTGAGGATTGGTTTTGGAGGGGGTGATTCCGGTCGTGGTGAATCTGTTTGAAACCACGGGGCCGCAGAAACAAGGTAGCTCGGCATCAAGCGAAGGGGCGCGCACTCCATTTCAGTCGCTGCCGACAGAGCCAGAGGCGGCAAGCAATTCATGGCAATCACGCAATCGAGCGTCATGTTGGAACATGGTCCTGCAGGATCGCGGGAAGTCTCGCTATCGGCCATCTCGGCACAATCGCTCATCGCCTCCGCCTCAATCTGAGGAAGGCCTGCTGCATTCGCTCCAACCTGGACGAAAAGTCCGAATCCAAAAAGGATTAAGGTCAAGGTACGAATGAACTTCACTAGGTCCAGATAGTCTGGGTCGAGGCGATTGGCAAGTAATGAGTGATGGCGGACGGGGACCAATCAGATCGCCCCGTCCGCATTAACCGCGTGAAATAAATAGTCTTTTGTGACTAGCAGCATCCCGCCGAAGCTGGCTCCGAGCTAGCTTCGGATACCTCGCGCACGAGGTCGCCGGTTTCTTTCTCGGCTGCACTTCTGGCGATGTCGGCCTGCGCAACGATGCCGCAACATTTGCCCTTGTCATCGACCACCGGAAGCCGACGAACCTGATTGTCTTCCATCTTGGTGCAGCATTCGTCGACGCTGGCATCGGCGGTGACAGTAACAGGAGACGATGTCATAACCTCCTCAACGCGTTGGTCGGAAGACTTCCCCTTGGCCACACAGCGGCATGCAATGTCCCTGTCGGTTACTACTCCCACCAACGCACCGGAATCATCGACAACCGGGATTTCTCCGCAATCGTTATCGACCATCAACGAAGCTGCCTCTTGCACGGTGCTCGATGGACTGCAGCATGCAGGGTTCGATGTCATAACGTCTTGGGCTTTCATGACTTGTCTCCTCATTCGTAATCGAACTTACAACGGAGGAAACGAGGCATTCCGAGTGCTGGTTCCACGCCTGTCGGTCAGTTGTGGGGCATGCAAGCCAACCCGTTCTGAGAACCCGGGTCGCCGACTGATCTTGCCGGGCCGATGACCGGGCCCATTTTCGGTCGCATAGCGAACAAGCCGCAGGTAACGCCAATTCGGCCTCTTATCTTCCGAACTCGTCACCCTTGCGGTGTTCAGTGCCTTCCTCATCATGGACGTCCATGTGCGCATCCCGCAGTATATCGATGCCGCCGTAAAGCGCGATGCCGGCAACTGCGACACCGACCACGAGATCAGGCCAGTTCGCACCGGTCAGCATCACAACAATGCCGGCGATGATAATACCGCCGTTCGAGATGAAATCATTGAAGCTGAAAGTCGTGGCTGCCCGAAGATTGACGTCTTTCGACTTCATCTTTTGCAGCAATCGCAGCGAAATCAGGTTCACCACCGCAGCCACCGCCGCCATTGCCATCATCATGATCCCACCTGGATCAGACCCCTCCAGAAAGCGCCGGATGGCATCGGCAATGACGCCGCCGGCAAAAATGAGGAGCATAATGCCTGAAAAACGCGCAGCCCCACGCTTCCAGGTCCGTGACCGCGTCAGCGCGAGGAGGCTGAGCCCATAAACGACGGCGTCCGACGAATTGTCGAGGCCGTTAGCAAGCAGAGCGTTGGAATCAGCGAAATAACCAACCACGAAGAAGCCGATGGCAATCGCGACGTTCAGCCAGAGGACGATCCACAAAGTTTGGCGCTTGTCCGCCGAGTCTAGGTTGAGTTCACCTTCGCCACTCATGACGCATTCCTTTCATTAATGTTCTGATTCAAGAACCTGCGTTCCTGATAGTTCCGCTCACGCAATGTCAGCGAGCTCGCGCTGCTCCTCGCGCGTGACGTTGCGTCGCAGCCGCTCCCACCACTTCTCGCGCCAACTTTGCTCGTCATCCGGGTGGTGCAGCACAAGCCGTGCGATCGCGGGCAGAACGAACAGGGTCAGCGCGGTCGCGGTGATCAATCCGCCGATGACGACCGTAGCTAATGGACGCTGCACTTCCGCGCCCGTTCCGGTAGCGATGGCCATAGGCACGAAGCCAAGCGAAGCCACCAGCGCGGTCATCAGTACCGGGCGCAGGCGCGCAAGCGCGCCATCGGCGATAGCTTCGTCGAGCGGCATTCCGTTCTCGAGCCGCTGCCGGATCGCGGTCATCATTACCAGGCCGTTGAGGGTCGCCACACCAGACAGGGCGATGAAACCGACCGCCGCCGAGACCGAGAACGGCAACCCCCGCAGTGCCAGAGCGAACACCCCGCCAGCCAAGGCCATGGGAATGGCACTGAACACGGCAAGCGCCGGAACCCATCCGCCCAAAGCCATGAACAGCAAGAGCAGCACTAGAGCGAAGGCAATCGGGACGACGATGGCGAGCCGTGCCTGCGCTTCCTGCAGGTTCTGATACTGCCCACCCCATTCGATGAAGGATGCCGGCGGCATATCGACGCCGGCCGAAACACCCTCCTGCGCTTCTTCGACGAAGGAGCCGAGATCGCGTTCACGCACATTGGCCGACACGACCACGAGCCGGCGTCCCTGTTCACGCCGGACCTCGGCAAGGCCATCGACCACCTGGAACTCTGCCAGAGTCCGCAGGGGAACCGTGACGCCGTTCTCAAGCACGATCGGGAGCGCGCCAAGCTGGTCGAAATCGTCGCGCGTCGCGTCTTCGAGACGCACCACGACATCGAACCGGCGATCGCCTTCGAACACGAGGCCTGCCGGACGTCCACCGAGCGCGATGGCGACCGATTGGGCCACGTCTTCAACAGTCAGGCCGTAACGCGCGATGGTGGGGCGATCGAAAGCTATGTCGAGGGTCGGAAAGCCCGTCACCTGTTGCACTTTGACGTCTGCCGCGCCTTCGACGCCGCGCAGCACGCCGGCTACATCGCCCGCCGCTTCGGTGAGTGCGGTAAGGTCATCGCCGTAGAGCTTGACCGCCACGTCACCGCGCACCCCAGCGATGAGCTCGTTAAAGCGTAATTCGATTGGCTGGCTGAACTCGTAGAGGTTGCCAATCAAACCGCCCAGCGCAGTTTCCATCTCCTCTACCAGCTCATCCTTCGACAAGTCCGGATCAGGCCATTCTTCGCGCGGTTTCAGCATGACATAGGCGTCTGACGCATTGGGCGGCATGGGATCGCTGGCGACCTCGGCCGTGCCCGTCCGCGAAAACACCAGCTCGACTTGGGGAAACTCTTCAAGCCTGTTCTCGACCCGCCGCTGCATCGCGAGCGAACGTTCGAGCGACGTCGACGGTATTCGCAAGGATTGCACCGCAATGTCGCGTTCGTCGAGCTGCGGAGTAAATTCGCTACCCAGAAACCCGAAGATGACAGCCGCGATCGCAAAGATCCCGACCCCCGTGCCGATAACTGGCCAGGGCCGGGCAATGGCCTTGCGAACCGCTGGGCCATAACGCTCCTTCGACCAGCGAATGGGCTTCGCTTCCTCCTCGGTCAGCTTCTTGTTGAGCAGCACCGCGATCATCGCCGGGACGAAGGTTAACGACAGAACGAAGGCCGAAGCCAGCGCGAGCATCATCGTGATCGCCATAGGGGAGAAGGTCTTGCCCTCGACCCCGGTAAAGGTGAGCAGCGGCGCGAAGACGAGGAAAATGATCGCCTGACCGTAGACGGTCGGTTTGATCATCTCCTGTGCTGCCAGACGCGTTTCGGTTAGCCGTTCGCCCAAGGATAGCAAGCGTCCCTCACGCTGTTGCCGCGCGGCGAGCCGAGCAACGCTGTTCTCGACAATGATGACCGCACCATCGACGATCAGGCCGAAGTCGAGCGCGCCCAGGCTCATCAGATTACCCGAGACACCAAGCCGGTTCATCCCCACCGCTGCCATCAGCATCGAAACGGGAATGACCAGTGCGGTGATTATGGCGGCGCGGATATTGCCGAGCAGGAGAAACAACACTGCAATTACCAGCAATGCGCCTTCAAGCAGGTTCTTCTCAACCGTCGAAATCGTCGCATCGACGAGCGAGGACCGGTTGTAGACGATCTCGGCCACAACGCCGTCTGGGAGCGATGAACGGACCTCGTCCAGCCTTTCTGCTGCACCGGCTGCGACGGTGCGGCTGTTCTCGCCTGCTCGCATCAGCACCGTGCCCACCACCGCCTCTTCGCCGTTCAGTGAAGCCGCGCCGGTTCGCAGGTCGCCGCCGATCTCGACATCGGCCACATCGCCGATACGAATGGGCACACCCTCGCGGGTCGCAATGACGGCTTCTTCTATGTCGGCAATGCTGCCCAGCCTCGCATCGACGCGGACGAGCAGCGCTTCATCGGCACGNTCNACGAAGTTGGCACCGGCCGCGAGGTTGGCGGCCTCGAGCGCATCGATCAANGAATCGAACGACAGGCCATAGCCGGTCAAGCGCGCGGGATCGGGCTGAACCAGAAACTGCTTTTCGAACCCACCGATCGAATCCACGCCGGCCACGCCGTCGATAGAGCGCATCAGNGGTGCGACGACCCAATCCTGCACAGTGCGCAGATAGGCCGCCTTCGCCACTTCGCTTTCGAGGCGGTCACCACGTTCGGTGATGAAGCTGCCGTCGGACTGCCAGCCTGTCCGGCCGCCAGTGGTAGCACCCTTGCCACCAGGGTGCTCATATTCGATCGTATACATCAGCACTTCGCCAAGGCCGGTGGAAATCGGACCCATGGTGGGCTCCGCTCCCTCTGGCAGCGAGGCTCCAATNGGTGCGAGCCGCTCGTTTACCTGCTGGCGGGCGAAGTATAGATCGGTGCCTTCCTCGAAGATCGCGGTGACCTGGCTGAAGCCGTTGCGCGAGATCGAACGGGTCATCTCCAGCCCCTCAATCCCGGCAAGACCGGTCTCGATCGGAAAGGTCACCTGCGTCTCGACCTGCGACGGCGAAAGCGCAGCAGCGCTGGTATTGATCTGGACCTGCGTATTCGTGATGTCCGGCACTGCGTCAATCGGCAGGCGCACTAGATTGAACGCGCCGTAGATTGCTGCGAAAACAGTCAGGACGATGATCGCCCAGCGAAAACGCACGGCAATATCAAGAACCATCCCGATCAGGCCATGGCGGTGGCTACCCTCGTCAGCGGGAGCCGCGGTATGATCAATGGCCATGTTCGGCGCCCTCCTTTTCGAGTTCGGCCTTCAACAGGAAGGCGTTGTCGGTCGCGATCCGCTGCCCCGGTTCAAGACCGGACAAGATCGTCACCATTCCGGCGGACCGGCTGCCTGTCGCTACCTCGCGAGCTTGGAAGCCGCGCTGTGTGCGCACAAACACGACGTCGCGGCCTTCGAGCACCTGCACGGCGTCCTCGGGAACCGCGATACGGCTCTGGTCCAATTCGCCCGACGGCCGGATGCGCGCCTGCAGGAAAGCGCCAGGTTGGAGACCTGGTATCGCCCGCGTCAGACTGAGCACGGCAGTGGCACTGCGGCTTTCGGGATCGAGTGAAGGCGTGACCGAACGCACGCGTGCACCGATCTCGCGGCCATCGCCGACGATCACGGCGGCCTCGTCGCCCGGCTGGATGCGCAACGCATCTTCCGAAGGCAACGCCACCTCTATCTGCAGCCCGTTCGGATTGATCACGCGGTAGAGTTCTTCACCAGCATCGACGAAGGAGCCAAGCACGATCGGAGCAGCGGTAACGCGGCCCGATAGCGGACTGGTGACAGCGAGCGAACGCCCATCGCCGCTGACACCCGCTGCAGCCACAGCGGCCTGAGCGCGGTTCAGTTCGGAGCGGGCAACGTCGAGATTTGCGCGCGCTGCTTCAAGGTCCTGCCTTGCCGTTACATTGGCTTCGAACAAGTGCCGCTCGCGGTCATAGGCAGCTGAAAGCTCAGTTGCGCGGGCGCGGGCAACGCTAAGCTGTGAAGCGAGCGCAGCTGCATCGGCGCTTTCGATCCGAGCGACGGTCTCGCCTTGGCGGACATAGTCGCCAAGCGTCTTGCCAACACTACGGACCACGCCCGAAGCCCGCGCATCGATCCGCGCGCTGGCCGTCGGGCTTGCCGCAACCGTTGCAGGAAATACCAGTTCGACAGTAGCCCCGGTCTGCACCGCGGCGACCTTGATTTCGGCTGCGCGAATTTGATCGTCATCGATCAGGACGGAGCCCTCAGGCAGTTCCGTTTCGGCGACCTTGTCTTCTGTACGAGGGTCAGCTTGATTATCAGGCCACAGCAACATCAACAGCGCTGCAGCGAGAATGATGATACCGGCGATGATCGCCAGTCTTCTCCGGTTCATTGGAATGTTCCTCATTGTGCGGCCAACCTGATGAGCTCGGCGGCAGCCTGTCCCCGGTCTTCTTGAGCGGTGATCAGCGCCTCGCGAATGGCATCACGCGCTTCGGCTGCGCTCAGCACCTCGATCAGCGGGAATCGGCCGTTGCGGTAACCGATGCGGACGAGCCGCAGCGCCTCCTCGGCCTGAGGAAGCGATGTCGTGGAAAGTGTTTCAACGCGCGCTTCGGCGGCAAGATATTGTGATCGTGCGCGCGTAACCGTCAGCTCAAAATCGGCCAGCGCGACAACCTCGCGTGCGTTGGCAGCGCGTAGCCTTGCTTCGGCCGCAGCGATGTTGCCCTGATTGCGGTTCCAGAAGGGAAGCGGAATGGATACGCCGACAAGAAAGGCGCTGTCGTTGCTTTCCTCGAAGCGTCGAACACCGGCGGAAACGACCGGATCCGGAATGCGCAGGCTGCGCTCGTAGTCGATCTCGGCCGCTGCTGTCGCGCTTTGGCCGCGGGCAACCTGCAATGGCAAGCTGGTCGCCGACGCAAGCACTGCGGCCGGAGGCTCGATGTTGGGAAACGCACCGGGAACGAGCGGCGGTGTGTCTTGCTCGCCCCATAGCGAGGCAAGCGCCGTGCGGGCTGCCAGGCTGTTCGCCTCCGCTGCCTGAAGTTCGGCACGCGCTTCTGCCAGCGTGGCCTCTGCCCGTAGTGCGCGCAGCGGTGGTTCGCGGCCCACCTCGACCAGGACGCCAGCTATGCGGGCCAGTTCCTCGTTTCGGTCGACCACATCGCGGGCAAGCTCGACCCGCGACGCTGCCGCCGCCGCTGCAACGTAGCGCTCACGGACAAGGAAGCCGAGTTCTGCACCGGCCAGGTCGGTCCGCAGATTTGCAAGCTGTGCCTGTGCCTCAGCTGCTGCGACGCGTGCGCCGCGCTTTCCGCCAAGTTCGATCCTCTGCCCGACCGCCAAAGTATATTCGGTAGCGCTTAGCCCAGAGAAGGCACCGCTCCCTGCGATGTTCTCGACCTCTAGCGAGACCTCGGGATTAGGCCGCAACCGGGCCTGGCCGACGAGCGCTTGCGCAGCTTCGGATTCCGCGCGCGGTCCGACAATGCGCGGATTGAATGTGCTGGAAGTCGCGTCGTCGGCGACCCCTGTGAGATCGAGTGCTTCTTCAAGCGACACGATGGACGCATCCTGCGCGATGGCAGGCTGCACGAGCATAGCGAGAGCTAACCCTGCAAAGAGGGCGCTCCGCCGGAATGTGGCGAACATATTGGGTGAATTCCTCTGCTGACGTTCAAAACGGCATCGGAACGGGTCCGATGCGCGAAGTACGTCAGGCTCGAGGAGGTGGCGTATCCAGTTCGATAACGCCTGAATCGAGCGCAGCGTGGCGCTTGCCGGAGTTCAGTGCGACAACCGAAGGCATTGAAACGCCTTCTCCCGATCGCCCCACCGTCTGCGACACGTGGTGACAATGACCGTGTGCGCAGGTGCCGTGTTTCTCGGGCGCGTTGCTCTCTTCACCCGGTTCGCCGTGCTGCTCTATCAGTGAAGCGACTTCAGGCTCGTCCGCGCATTCAGCTGCTTCCGCGACCGGAGCCCACAGGACACCAATCGCGGTGAACAGCGTGATAAACTGCAGCATGAAGGATCGGGCGAAGAGCCGGGTCATCGGCGAGCGGTTAGCAGCCGGGTTCGGATTGCAAAAGAGATTATTTTCGGAATAGCATGTGATTTCATAACATTATCCGGGATGCGCTGCTTTCACTATTGGACACCAAACGACCCATTGTAATGAATTCGCTGGTAAATACTTTTTCCGTTCCAACTGTCATTGTGTCGATTGCAGAATTGCCCGCAAATCGCTCGGAATTCCCATCCGGGCGAATGCGCTGACATCGGAGCGCCCGCTATTTCCGACAGGCAAGCCGCCGATGAGATTCCCCAGCGGTGCGAGAGCCAGACGAACAATCTGACCGCTTACCTCCCTCCAGTCGCGCTGCCGGTAAGCGAGTGCCAGCATGCGCCAATGCGAGTAGCAATGGGCTTTCAGCCAGTTCTGCGCGACGATGTGCGCGCGCTCGAGATGATGCCAGGACTGATCGATCTGGGCTTGATCTTCTGCCGCTCGCGCAGCTTGATATTCCCGAGCGAGAAATGCTGCGATCGCCGGAGGTGTGCGGTCAATCATGCGCCAATTCCTGACGCGCCTGTGTGAATACTTCGCTGCTCCCCCAAATCGCGAGGCTCGCCATAATCCCGGCGACAAGCAGATCAGGCCAAGCCTGACCGGTGCCGAACACGCCCAGTGCGGCGGCAAGAACGGCGATATTGCCGATCGCGTCATTGCGCGAGCAGATCCAGACGGAGCGCATGTTCGCATCGCCTTCGCGATAGCGGAACAGCAGCAGCGCAACCGCTGCATTCACCAGCAGCGCCAGCGTTCCGATCAAACCCATCGTCTGCGGTTCGGGACTAGAGCCAACGGCGAGACCATAGACCGCATAACCAATGACCCAGAGACCGAAGGCAAACATCGTCGCCGCTTTGAATAGTGCAGCCCGCGCTCGCCAGGAAAGCGCCATGCCAGCAACACCGAGACTGATCGCATAGTTGGCTGCATCGCCGAAAAAGTCGAGCGCATCGGCTTGAAGCGCGCGGGAGTCGGCCGCAATACCAGCGACAATCTCGACCACGAACATCGCAGCGTTCGCTATCAGGGCGATCCACAGGATCATCCTCCAGCGCGGGTTGTTGTGCGCGCTCTGGTAGGTTTCTGGGGTCTGGCAGCAGGAATTTCCCATGCCGCGCTCCTTGCAACGTTCGAGTCGCACTGACATATGCACCTTGTAGTAACTACAAGGTCAAGTGATGCGTATCGGCGAACTGGCGAAAGCAACCGGCACCAAGGCGGAAACCATACGCTACTACGAGCGGGAAGGGATCCTGCCTGCGGCGGACCGAACAGACAGCAACTATCGTGACTATTCTGACGGACATCTCGCAACGCTGATTTTCGTGCGACGCGCCCGGACACTAGGATTCACGATGGCCCAAGTTCGTGAACTGCTCGCCCTGTCTGACCACGAAGACAAACCATGCCGCGATGTGGACCAGCTCGTCCAGCGCCAGTTAGGCGAGGTCACGCGCAAGATCGCCGATCTGACGTCATTGCAAGACGAACTCCAGCACATGCTGCGATCATGCCAGGCAGACCGCATTGGTGAATGTCGGATCGTCGAAAGTCTGGCGCGGCCATTGCGGTGATGGGGACTTCACTGAAGTCAGTTTGCGGCGCACAGCAGACCCTACACTTGCATCGGTCGCAACTAGGCGGAGAAGGAATGCGGGTTGCTATACGAGGTACAATTCCAGAGCATCCGTAGCCCACCTTACAGTCTTAGCGAGTTAAATTTATCATTCGAATCCTTCCGCCGGATTCGAATGCGCTAACAGCGAATTCTAGGCCGAGGCTCCGCACAAGGTTTGCTCATTGTCGATGGGTTACGACGACGATCATTCGCGCGAAGCCCGATACAGCTAGTCTACTGTTCAAGCACGAGTGTAGACAGTGCATCCTCTGAATCATCGTGCACTAGGTGCCCATAATGCTTCTCGATCATGGCGACGCTCGTGCCCGATAACTGTGCAACGGTGAGTATAGGAAGGCGAGCGCGGATNAGGTCCGTAATNACGCTATGTCGAAGCGTATAAGCACAAACGGCAATNGGCAGATTGGCTGCTTTGGTCGCCTCTTTGATAGGGCGCTTCCATGAGTCCTTAGCCCANGCCTTACCGCTCGATCGAACAAAGATGTAAGAGGCGGGTGGCTTTTGCTCGACTTGTTCGGCGAAGAAATCTGNCGTGTCTTTGGGCAGGGAAATCTGACGNGACCTATCATTCTTGTCTTTGCCAACGATCAAGGAACGGGTGCGCTGATCAAATTCGCGCGCAGTCAGAGCTGCGAGCGCACCGGGCCGAAGTGGCAACAAACATAGCCCCTTCACGAAAGGTCGCGCCTCATCGCTGACGGCATCGATTAGCCGCTTGCGCTCAACCCGGTCCAGATAAAGATCACGAGGCTTGCCGGCGCCCTTGAAGGGTTTTAACGCTTCTTGCCAAGCGGCATCACTGCCTGGTCTACCGGGCTCCAGCACTTGCCTTAGTGCTGCCCGCAAGGGAACCATATCCCGGTTGACGGTCGACTTAGCTCGTTCCTTCCATCGCTTCTCTCCAGTTTTGCTCCGGCTGACCAGTGCGGGCGCCTGTTCCAGTCGCTTGCGCCAACTCCGCAAATGGTGTCGGCGCAGTTTTTCGAGCTTCACCTTGGCGATGGGATCGCAATAGACATGCCGTCGAAAAACGCCTTCGGCAATCGATCCGGGCTTTTGCTCCAGGTAAGCTTCGCAGGCATCCCTCACCGTCACCATGCTGCGGGCAAGTTCGCCGCCAGATTCGACGGTGGCAGCCCATACCTCTGCGTCAGCCTTCGCCTGTCTAAAAACATCATGACCTGACAAGGTGCCATAATCGCCGAGCCGCTTTCGCTTATTGCGATTATTATCCGCGTCATAAAACCTGGCGAACCACGTGCCGCCAGCCGTCTTCTTCGACGGCCGATAACCGAGGTAAACGCCTTGGCGTAGACGATGCCAATGCGGTTCATCGCCCGCTTTTGGTTTCAACTTTTCACGATCCCCGATGCGGCTCAAATCTGGCATTCGGAATCGCTATCCTAAAATCCATGAAAAAAACATGAAAAACTTGGGTGGGCAGCGGCGAACACCCGCGGGCATCAAGCTTTGTTTTTATTAGGTTTTATGCTTTTCGAAAACCGCAGATTCCCGTCATTCCCACCCTTCACACGGGTGGGGTCGCAAGTTCAATCCTTGCCGCGCCCACCATTTCCGCCAGACGCTATCGGATCGATCCCCGCCGCAAATCCGGCTCAGCCGTGCTGGCCCAGCGCTTCGCGTAGCGGTGCGAGCCATGGATCGTAGGGCTTCCAGGCGTCCTGCCCGCTGCGGTTGATCGGTCGCCGGACCTGTTCGCTGCTTGCCGTGCGCACTGCCCGGCGGGTCTTGTGGAACTCGAGACACTGCTCCTCGAACGGCAGGCCGAGGTAATCGAGCATCCGCCGGGTCTGGCCTTCGAGGTCGTCGAGCACGTCTTCGTGCTGCACCCTCAGCACCTTTCCCGGCAGCACCGTGTCCCAGTGATCCATCAGATCGACGTAATCGGCGTAATAGCGTCCCACCTCGGCGAGGCCGTAGGTGAACTCCTGCCCCTCGGCGAAGAGTTGCTTGAAGCCCGAGAAACAGCAGTCGAGCGGCGCGCGGCGCGCGTCGATGATCTTGGCATTGGGGAGGATCAGGTGGATCAGGCCGATGTGGCGGAAATTGTTCGGCATCTTGTCGATGAAGAACGGCGCATTCTGCCGGTGAACCTGCGTATCCTCGATGAACTTCGCGCCAAAGGCAGCGAGCTGGTCGCTGCCGAGCTCGTGCAGGATTTCGGGATAGCGTGACTGGCCGGCCTTGCGCCCGCGCAGGCGGTGCGCCAGCGCGAGGATATTGGGCAGTTCCAGCGTACCGTCCACCTGGCTGTGACTGGCGAGGATCTGTTCGAGCAAGGTCGATCCCGCGCGTGGGAGACCCANGATGAAGATCGGATCGGGCGCATCGTGCCCNCTNCCNGCATGNCTGGCGAAGAGATCGGCNGTGCACAGCTCGCGCTGCTTCGCCAGCTCCGCAGTCATGGCGTCGGCGCTGTACCGGGTNTGCGCCCGTTTCAGCGCATTGCCGCGTTCNTAATGCGCGAAACTGTNGGCGTAGTCNGCACGATCTTCNAGCGCNTTGCCCAGCGCGAAAGACAGGTGGACGCGGTCCATGAAGGCAAGGTCGGGCCGCCCGGCCTGTTCGCGCATGCGCACGATTTCATCGTCGGTGAAGCGATAGGTCTTGAGGTTCGCCAGTGCGTACCACGCATCGCCATGGTCGGGCTTGGCNGCAATGGCGGNCTGATAGCTGGCCACCGCGTCATCCTGCGCCCCGGTGGTCTTGAGCGCGTGGCCCTTGCTGGTGAGCGTCGCCGGATCGCCGGGTAGCTTGGCAAGGATGGCATCGAACAATTCGAAGGCCCGGTCGTAGTCGCTCGTCTGCATGCTCTCGATCGCCAGATGCGACTGGAACAGAGGGTTTTCGGGATCGCGCGCATGAAGGGCTTCAGCCTCGGTCCGCGCCTGAGCAAATTTCTGGCGGCGCCGCAGCGCGTCGATATAGTCGAGCCGGACCTGGATGTTGTCGGGCTCGAAAGCCCTGGCGCTGTCGAGCAGGAATTCGGCGTCATCGAGAATGCCCAGCTTGATGCCGATCTGGGCCAGCAATCGCATGCCTTCGACATTGCGCGGNTTGGCGCGNAGNAAATGGCGGCAGATCTCCTCCGCGCGCAGCAATCGGCCCTCGTGAAGATGGTGCATCACNGCGACCAGTTCGCGCGGCAGGCGGGCNACACGCTCGGCCTGTGCGCGCGCCGCNTCGGCGGCGGTTGGCCGACCGGCCGCCTGTTCCAGCTCGGCCAGCGCACGCCAGCTGGCTTCGAGCGCNGGATTGAACCGTGTGGCACGGCCGAAGGCCGCAATTGCAGCNGCCCTGTCGCCCTGCGCACGGGCGAGATGGCCAGCCTCCTGCCATGCNCGCCCGTATTCGGGCATCGCCGCATGCAGCGCCGCAAGGTGCCGTTCGGCCTCGNCGAAGCGCTTGAGATAACGCGCGGCGACGGCGGCCATGTAGANCGCTTCGCTGTCGCCCGGATCCTCGTCCACCAGCGCGGCAGCGAGCGCCATTCCTTTCTCGAAGTCGCCTGCCTGCAGCGCCTTCTGCGCCTGCGCCAATNTGTCGTCGCGTGTCGTCATTGCCTGCGACCCTTACAAAGAGAAACGGCGGAGGCGAACCCGTGTTCGCCCCCGCCGTCCTGTTTCCCGGTGAACCGGATCAGTAGTCGTAGCCGACCCGGAAACCGACCGTCAGCGGACGGTTGGTGGTGATCCGCGCACGGTCGTTGACGTAATTGCCCGAGATCTGCGCGCGTTCGTCGAACAGATTGTCGCCGAAGACTTCGAACTTCCAGTTGTTCGACATGACGCCGGCAGCGAAATCCACGACGGTGTAGCTGTCGAGCTCGAGCTTGTTGATTTCGACCACATCGGTGAATTTCGACGCCGAATAGCTGACCTGCGGCTGGACATAGGCTTCCAGCGTATCGGACAGGTCCCATTCGTAGCGTACGCGCAAATTGCCCTGGAAGGACGGGGCGAATGCGAGGTCCGAACCCGCGACGACGTCGTTGGTCGGGATCAGCACTTCGGTGATCTCGGTGTCGAGGATCGAGAATGCCCCTGCAACGGTCAGACCCGGCGCCGAATAGGGCGCGAAGGTGAAGTCCGCTTCCACGCCCTTGATCTCTGCATCCGCGGCGTTGGCCGAGAAGAACAGATTGGTGATCGAGGGGTCGAAGATGGTGGTCTGCAGCCGGCTGATGTCGACATAGAAGGCGCTGCCGTTGAAACGCACCTGACCATCGGCGAGATCGAGCTTCCAGCCCAGTTCGTAGTTCTTGACCTCGTCGGTCTCGAGTTCGAACGGGACNGTGAAGCCGGCACCATTGGTCGCGCCGCCCGGACGGTTGAGCAGGCCNGGACGGAAACCTTCCGAATAGGTCGCGTANAACAGCAGGTCCTGCGTCGGGGTCANGGTNNCCGTGNCCTTGTANATGANCCCGTCGGTCTTNGCNGCNTCNGGNGCNCGNACNGCNTTGAANACCTGCTGNGCNTGCGACTGNNGNCTCANNCNCGGCAGNNTNTGCATNGTCGAGAGGNGCAAGAGCCGCCCGAATGTCCGCGAGCGAATTATCGAGAGTCGAAGGTCTGGCGCAGCGAAGCGTCGCACGAACCNATGAAGGTGTATTCGCCGTCACCGTCGTACAGATCGTTGAGATCGGTGCCGAANGCGTTGGCATCGGTAGCCGCGCCGCTGTTGCAGAAGCTGCCGTTNGCGCTGCCTTCGAAATCGACTTCGATGTCGTAATACCGCGCGCCGAGCGTGACTGTCAGCAAGTCGGGTACGATGTCGAAGCTGGCTTCGCCGAAAATGCCGAACTGTTCATCGGTACGACGGATGTCGTTGCGGAAGATCGTGTCGGCCGGGAACGGGCCCGGGGCGCTGGTGAAGCCGTCCTGCGGGAAGTTCGGCGCGAACGGGCCGAAGGGCTGCGCGAGGACATTGCCCGGATAGGCGAAGTCGTTGCGTTCCTGCAGTTCGAGATCCGAATAGAAACCGCCTGCGGTCACGCGCCAGCGGTTTTCCGCCGGCGTGCTGAAGCGCAGTTCCTGCGTGAANACGGTCGTCTTGCTGGCCGAGGTCACATAGAGATTGGGTGCCTGNCAGGTGCCGCTGGGATCGTTGCCGGCACCCGGATAGCTGACGCTGCCGTCGCAGATGTAATACGGCAGGTACTGGCCGACGAAGAGATAGTCGGAATAGTCGACGCGCTGTTCGGTCTCACGATCGGTGTAGGCGCCGGTATAGACGACATCGAGCATCGCCAGCCGGCCCTCGACCGTCCAGCTGGTGTTCGAGAAATCGTCTTCGAGGCGGTCTTCCTCGTAGCGCTGGATCTCGAGGTCATCGAGGCCGCCGAGTTCGGGATCGGCGAAGAACACGCCNTCGCTTTCGACGCTCTGGCGCGAATGCGCGACCGTCACCGTCCAGTCGGGCGTGACTTCCCACAGCGCGGTCGCACGGAAGCCGGCATATTGCGTGTCGTTGAAATCGTCTTCGACCATGCCGGCGTTGTCGGCATTGATGAAGTTCACGTTCGACAGGTCGGCGCCGGCCTGGAAGCCGCCGCGCAGCGGGCTGACGGGCACGCCGTTCGAACGGACGGTCCCGGCCGGGCGGAAGCGCGCGCTTTCGCTGGCGTTGCGGGTGCCGGCGACATTGTCGATGTAACCGCCCTGGTCGTCGAGATAGAAGACCCCGCGCAGACCGAANGTNTCGGTGACCGGCACGTTGATCATCGCATCGGCCTTGTAGCTGGTTTCGCCGCCCTTGGTGAAGGACACGCCGGCATTCACGCCCGCATCGAAGCCGCCGAGATCGGGCTTGTTGGTGATCAGGCGAACGACGCCCGCCTGCGAACTGGCACCGAACAGCGTACCCTGCGGTCCCGACAGCACTTCGATCCGCGCAAGGTCGGCGGCATAGACGTCGAGGTTGCGGCCCGGCTGTGCGAGCGGCTGTTCGTCGAGATACATCGCGACGTTGGGCGCGAGGCCGGCGACACCGGCGGTGGTGAGATTGGGCGTGGTCGAGGCCAGGCCGCGGATGTAGATGGTGTTCTGGCCCGGNCCGCTGCCGCCTGCNGTCACGGTCGGCAGCTGTTCGAGGTAATCCTCGAAGGTGTCGATGGCGAGCTCTTCGAGCCCTTCTTCACCGATCGCCGAAACCGACACGGGAACATCCTGCAGGTCTTCGCTGCGCTTTTGCGCGGTCACGATGATGACGTTGACGCCGCCCTGCCGCTGTTCGGCTGCAGGAGCCACGTCCTGCGCGGCCACGGGCGCTGCGGTTGCGATAGCCAGCGCGCCAAGCGACGCGCCGCTGACGAGATATTTCATGTCGGGGATTCCCTCATTCTCGATTAATGCTCGGGTGCCGGCTCACAGACCAGGGTCCGGCTGGCAAAAAGACGGGCGCGAATTCACTGGGGAACCGTCGCCTCGGGAGNCAATAACAAGGCGAAGGAAAGGCGGCCACCGTCCAGCGGGCCGCTGCGCAAGATTAACCGCAGNGCTGTTGCATCAAAACAACATTCAAATCTTCGTCCCGCGTTACTTCCAGAACAGTCCATGTATGAAGCAAATATTCATTTTTTGGACTTGTTCTATTCAAATGCAGTTNTCACGGTACTATTGGATGACCAAGTGCCATTCAAATGACGGCCAGACTGCACTGCTGGGCNCCGCCAAGAAGGCGGCGCATTAGTGCNCGCGTTACTTGCCCTCGGCCGCTTCCGCGCATCCCTGGGCCGTGGTCGGCACGCCATGGTGCTTGCGGAACAGGTCGTAAATCACCGCCTTGAGGATCGCGACCCCCATGATGGCGACGACAAAGCTGAATGGCAGCGCCCCGATGATCATNGTTATGCGGATNGCATCGATGCCNCCGAGGATCAGCATGCTGCCGACGACGAAGGCCAGCGCCACNCCCCANAACAGGATGTGATGGTTGCGTTCGCTTTCGCTTTCCCCCGCCCCATTGATCGTGTTGACGATGAGGATCGCGCTGTCGGCGGAGGTGATGAGATAGGTCATCAACAGAAGGACGACGAGGCCCGACACGACTGCNGCGACAGCCGGATCGAGNAGGACTGCCAGCGTCGCGAAGAGCTGGTCCGACATCGCNGCGTTGACGATGCTCCCCTGCGCGGCGCCGCTCAGTTCGAGATCGATCGCGGTTCCCCCGACCATGGCCATCCAGAAGAAACACATCAGCGACGGCACCAGCACCACGCCGAACACATANTCCCGGATGGTGCGCCCGCGCGAAATGCGCGCGATGAACATGCCGACGAAGGGGGCGAAGGCAATCCACCAGGCCCAGTAGAACACCGACCAGTCGAGCTGCCATTGCACCAGCGCATCCCCGAATTCGCCGCCTGCGTCGAACAGCGTCAGCGAGTTGGGCACCAGCGTGCGCAGGTAATCCCANACGCCCACGCCCAGCAACTTGAGGCCGCCGAACGCCGAGCCGACGATTGCGAACAGGGCAAGCAAGGCGAAAGACAGCCCCATATTTAGGTTCGAGAGCCATTTGATCCCGCGGCCCACGCCCGAAAGCGCGCTTATCGTCGAAGCCCCGACGAGAACCAGCAGCGACAGGATGACCGCCGCGATCGAGGAAGAACCGTCCGGATCCAGCAGCCAGTCGCCCACACCCAGCCGGGCGAGACCCATGACGAACTGCTCCACGCCGATCCCCATGGTAACCGCGACGCCCAGGATCGTCGCCACTACGGCCACGATATCGACCAGATGCCCCCAGACGCCCGACAGGCGCAGGCCGAACAGCGGCGCGAGCGCCGAACGGATCGTCAGCGGCAGATTGCGGCGATAGGCGACATAGCCGATCGCCAGGCCGACCAGCGCATAGGTGCCCCAGGCTGCAAAGCCCCAGTGGAGGAAGGTGTAGATATAGGCCGGACGCACCGCTTCGGCGGTCCGCGCGTCCACCAGGCCGCGGATGATGTCCGGATTGTTCGAGAAGTGCGCCAGCGGTTCGCCGGTCGAATAGGTGAGCATGCCGATCCCGATGCCCGCGCCGAACAGCATGGCGAACCAGGAGAAGCGACCGAACTCGGGCTTTTCACCCGGATTGCCTATCCGCAGCGTACCCGATTGAGGGAACAGCGCGAGCACGAAGCAGGTGAACATCAAGAAAGCGACGAGGTAGACGTACCAGCCGGAGAAGGTGGCGATGATGTTCGAATTGGCCGCAGACAGCGTTTCGCTGGCGCTGACCGGGAAGAAGATCGCCCACATGATCAGGAGGGAGACGATCACCTTCGACGGGATCGTGACCTCGCGGCTGAAGCCGTCGTAAAAGCCGCGCGACGCGGTCTTGATGGGTAAGTCTATCAGCGGAGGATCGATTGGGTGATCGGGCTCTGCTGGCATGTCGTCTCCTGCGCAAGCGCACCGGGGTGCGGCGCGATTTTGTCTGACTTTTTTGGGGGAATCCCTGGACCGACCATAGAAAGGGTTCGGCGATATGCAAACCCGTTGTTCCCCTGATTAGCAAAAGGGCTGCCCCTTGCGGGACAGCCCTTTTGCGCGCTTCGCTGCGACCTTCGGCCTANGCGGCCTNGGTCGNCGGAGCCGTCGAAGTCTTAGGCGGGGAAGCACTGTCGCTGCCCTCCTCGCGCTTGTCGAGGACGCGCTTGGCGACATAGCCGCCGACGCCCAGGGCCAGCATTGCGGGCAGGCTCATGCGCCGCAGNACTGTNGTGGCGACGACACCCAGTGCCGCGCCGCTGGCGCCGCCAATGCCGCCGGTCTGCTTGGCGAGCCTGTCGCCAACGAATGCTCCGATTACCTTGCCGATCATATCGTATCTCCTTTGCCAGACCAACGGCCCCGCACGCCCGCGGTTCCGCGATCGCAGGAGCTAGCTGGCGATGCCCCGGGTCAGCAACATGTTGGCCCGGCGCGCGATTTCTTCGAAGTCCGGATCGCCTTCGCGGCCCCAGATGACGTAGCGCAGGCCCAGGAAAACGTTCATGCCCATCACGGCCCAGGCCTCGGGCGTCCCCAGCCCCGGCGCGAACTCGCCGCTCTCACCGCCCAGCTTCAGGCGCTCTTCGATCCTCGAGCCGATGGTCTCGTAATGNGCGCGGTAGCTGTCCGGATCGACGAATTCGGCCTCGTCGATAATCCGGTAGATCTCCTTATGCTCGGCAGCGAACTCGAGAAAGGCGCGCAGTGCCACNCGCTCGATCTCCAGCGCCCCCATCGACGGGTCGAGCGCCTCGCGCGCAGCCTTCCCGACACCCGCGCTCATATCCGATACGAGCGCACGGAAGACCGCATCCTTGCTGTCGAAATAGGTATAGAAAGTGCCAAGGGCGACGCCTGCACTGCGGGTTATTCCGCTGATCGAGGCTTCGTGAAATCCCTTCTCGGCGAATTCGGTCGCAGCCGCATCGAGCAGTTTGCGCAAGGTCTTTCGGCCCCGCTCGGTACGCGGCGTCTTGTCGCCCTGGCTGTGCGTTGCGGCCACTGTTCGCCCCCTTCGAATAGACTGCCTGCCTAGCAAATCGCATCCTCCGCGCAACAACAAACTTGAAAGGTGGTTCAGGTTTCAGTATCAGCTTGCTGCATAAGACAATCGGGAGGGAGAAACCGAAATGCGTCCGACACAGATTCTTACCGCCAGCCTGCTGTGCGGCGCGGCGACCGCGGCACTTGCCGCGGCTCCTGCGCAGGCTCAGTCCGCCGACACGGAGCCGCTGGAGGCTGCGCCGGCGACGGCTGCAGAGGATGTCATCATCGTCACCGCACGCCGGCGTGAGGAGCGACTGGTGGAGGTGCCGGTGGCGGTCACCGCGATCAGCGGCGAAGAGCTTTCACGGCGCGGCGCGCTGGACATCACCGATGTCGGGCAGAGCGTACCCAACGTCACGCTGGAGGCCAGCCGAGCCACCAATTCGACGCTGTCGGCCTTTATCCGCGGCATCGGCCAACAGGACCCCGTTTCGGGGTTCGAGCAGGGCGTCGGCATCTATCTCGACGACGTCTATCTCAACCGGCCGCAGGCCGCGGTGCTGGATATCTACGATGTCGAGCGCATCGAGGTGCTGCGCGGGCCGCAGGGCACGCTCTATGGCCGCAACACGATCGGCGGGGCCGTAAAATACGTCACGCGCCGCCTGCCGCAGGATCCCTCGGTNCGCGTNCGNGCTACCTANGGCACTTACGACCAGGCCGAAGGCGTGATCACCGCTTCGGCACCGATCAGCGACCTGGTCCGCGTCGGCGGCTCGGTTGCGCGGCTTTCGCGGGGCGGTTTCGGCGACAATCTCACCACGGGCCTCGAAAACTACAACAAGGATATNTGGGGCGGCCGNATGAGCCTGGAGGTGGGCGGCTATGGCGAACCTGCCTTCATCCGGATCCAGGGGGACTATACCAAGGACAGCAGCGATCCGCGTGGTGGCCACCGGTTGATCCCCGGGCTGGTATCCGGCGCGCCCGTGCTCGACAATGTCTTCGACACGCGCGGAGCGCTCAACGATCCCGAACAGGAAGTGGAATCCTACGGCNTGGCGATGCATGCCGAAGTCGAATTGAGCAGCGCGCTGACGCTGCGGTCGATATCCGCCTGGCGCAAGGACGACAGCTATTCGCCGATCGATTTCGATGCGCTTCCGGCGGTCGATCTCGATGTGCCCGGCGCTTACCTCAACGAGCAGATCAGCCAGGAATTCCAGCTGCTGTGGGACGATGGCGGCGCGTTCGCCGGCCTGCTCGGATTCTACTATCTCGACGCGAAGGCGGACACTCTGTTCGATGTCCGCATCTTCACCACTTTCGCCGGGCTGACCGCGTTCACACAGGCAAATGTCGACACCGAAACCTATGCCATCTTCGGCGATCTCACCTACGATCTGACCGATCAGCTCAGCCTGTCTCTCGGCGGTCGTTACACTTGGGATGAACGCAGCGCCGAAATCCTGCGGCAGAACTATCTCGGCGGCGGTTCGCCCGAATTCGGCGGCGCGGGTGTGCCCTTCGGAGCGGCGAGCACCGATTTTCAGGGTAGTCGGCAGTTCAAGAAATTCACCCCGCGGGCCTCGCTCAGTTTCATGCCGACGCCCGACCACAATATCTACGCCAGCTATTCGAAGGGCTTCAAGGGCGGCGGCTTCGACCCCCGCGGGGTCGGCACCAACGCCCCGGCGGCCACACCGGGCGCACCAACCGATGCGGAAGTCGCCGCCTTCCTCAGCTTCGCCCCCGAAGAGGTCGACAGCTACGAGATCGGCTACAAGGGCAATCTCGGCATATTCAACATCGCTGCCGCAGCCTTCTATGCCGACTACACCGACGTACAGATTCCGGGTTCCGTCGCGTGCGAAGTGGGCGGCCTGCCCAGCTTCTGCGGCGTGGTGTCGAATGCCGGCAAGGCGACATTCAAGGGGCTCGAACTGGAAGCCAGCGCCCGTTTTGGCGGCGGCTTCGGCCTTGCCGGTTCGCTGGGCTATATCGATGCGCAATACGACGAATACATCACCAATATCGGCAACACCCCGACCGATGTCGCCGCATTCCGCGTCGTCCAGAACACGCCAGAGGTAACCGGCAGCATCACGGCCAGCTACGATACGCCCGTAGGACCGGGCGATCTCTATCTGGGAACGACGCTGTCCTATCGCAGCAAGACCAGCCAGTTCGAAATCCCCAACCCCTATCTCGACCAGGGCGGCTACGCGCTGCTCGATGCGAGCATCGTCTACAGTGCCCCCGGCGATCGCTGGAGCGTGGGCGTTTACGGGAAGAACCTGCTCGACAAGGAATACAAGACCAGCGGCTACACCTTCGTTGCGACCGACCCGGTGACCGGCGACATAGTCAATGGCGCCAACGGTTTTCCCGTCCCGACGCTCGGGCCCGAGGGCACGCTGACCGCTTTCTACGGCAATCCGCGGCAGGTCTTCGCAACGCTCACCTTCAGCTACTGAGCGGCCGCAATTCTCTGAGGGGCGGGGTCTGCGTACCCCGCCCCTTACGCATGGTTATTTGGCGAGCCGCGTGCGCGCCGCCGCGGTGGGTGCGCCGACCGGTATGCCGAAGGTTTCGGTGTAATCGGCGAACCGTTCGTTCACCTCGTCTTCGCGCAAGCCGAACTCGGCCAGGCTGTAGCGATGCGGGTGCCGCTTGAGCCGGGCCGAACGGTCGAGATAGTCTTCCATCCCCGCGACAGCGGGTTCCATCTCGAGATCGAGGAAGCGGTAGACGCGCTCCATCGTGCCGCGCCAGTCGGTTTCCATGTCTTCGTACTGGACATCGATCATCCTCTCGCGCGGGATCGCGTCGCGCGCCGCGCGCATCCGGGCGATCATGGTCGCGGTCTTGCCCAGCCAGTCGCGGCCGGTCTGCGCGGGATCGTTGTGATCCGAATAGATAATGGTCTGGTTCCAGGCGAGCGAGGCAGCGCTGCCGACCACCTGCTTGGGATCGCGGTGGGTGAAGATCAGCCGCGCGTCAGGAAAGACTTCGAGCAGCGCGGGCAGGTCGAGCATGTGCTGCGGCGTCTTGAGGATCCAGGGGCGCAGCGAACTTTCCTGCTGCGACCAGCCGATCAGCCGCAGCAGGTTGGCCATGTGCCGATAGGCGGGAATGGCGCTCTCCTCGTGGCACCATTCGGCATAAGACGGCACATTCCACTGCGCTTCCCACTTCATGCCGTACATCGACGCGGCAACGAGGCCGAGTTCCTCCTCCGGCTCGTAGGCGCCGGTCGGATGGATCGACAGCGTGCGCGGGTTGGCGAGCCGCGCTACCTTGAGGATGCGCGCGGCCAGCTTGGGCCGGAAGTCCTCCGCCTCGCCGGCTAGGACCTGCTCGAACTCGGGCCGCGGCACCGGGCTGATGGTTTCGAAACTGCGCAGGTAGGCAAAGCGCTGGTCGGCCGCGAGCAGGCGGTGAAGCCGCGTGGTACCCGACCGCATCGGGCCGACGATAACCACCGGGTTCTTGAGCGGGCGGGCGAGGATTTCCGGGTGCCGCTTGAACCACATCTGCGTGTAGAGCCGGTCGCGCAGCACGTGGTGAAACATCTTCGTGGCGGAAAATTCGCCCGCCGCGTTGAGCTGGGCTTCGTGCTTCACGCTGTCGAGCAGCACCTCGAAGGGCTTTTCGAACCAGCGGTCGCCGAAATCGTTGAGCCCCGTGGTCGCTGCCGCTTCTTCCATCAGGGCGTCCTTGTCGAGGCGCGGAGGGCCGAACACCCCCAGCTTGCGTCCGCCCCGGATCACCCCGTCCGCAATATCGATAAAGCGCGTGCGGCGCGGCGGCTGGATCGGCTGGTCGTTCAAGCTGGCAGCCCTTTC
>FUFK010042555.1_pt1 | contig 67224 bp, 65 predicted proteins | sample 1021851 | NCBI WGS metagenome assembly FUFK01 (sample SAMEA51879418, study PRJEB19060) | metagenome | reverse complement strand
GAAATGGTGGGTCTGCCCAGATTTGAACTGGGGTCCAAGCGTCCCAAACGCCCGAGTATAGGCCAAGCTAACCCACAAACCCTTCCAAACCATGCGCAAATGTTCCCCTTCTTGAATGTCACCCAAGAAGAAGGTATGTGCCCTCATCCTGCCGAATCAGCAATCCTTGACTCACAGCTTCCTCTGCTACGTTTTCAGCATCTACCGAGATTCCCTTGCCTCGCAAAGCACCTGCAAGCCTTTCGAGATGAATCACATCATCAATAGCTGCTATTCTGATACATGCAAATAATTGGCTTGCACTCGGATTTTCATTCACTTCTATCGCTTTTGGCAACTTTTCTCGCATTTCGTCACGAAGATTCTCGGGCATGTTTGCGATAGCAACTTCACGTTGGAGTTCGCTAGCATTATCCACAACAGAAACGATTTGCAAGTCATCTCCTGCAATATTACCGCAATGAGGGCATTTGCGGGTTTTTCCCATTACACCCCAACAGCGTTCGCAACTTGGGCAGCGAACCACCGTGTACACATTTTCACCTCAAAGCGAGAAGTCGGTATTTCCATCAGACGGTTTTCTGCCACCAGGTCGCATAGCGGGAGCTGCAGGAGCCTTGGTATCAACTCTGCGTGCAGCATTAGCCATAGCATCAGTAGCCTGTCGAGTCAAGCCTGAGCGAACTCTTCCTACGTTTCCACCGCCAGACATCTTGAGTGATTCAGGCAAGATTAGAGCCGCCATAGAAACTCCAAAGTGGTCCTGAGCAGCAGTTACTTCATCGACTGCTATGTCGAAGGAGACCACTTCCAAATCACGGCTGGCTAATCTTCTCTGCAGGTTTCGCTTGAGTAAAGATTCTGTTTCCTCGTAATCTAATTCTGTAGTTATCTTCGCAACAATTGCACATTCTTCTCCTTCAGGAGTTGTACAAGCAGCCCATGCTACACCAGCACAAGCAGTACCACCATTGTAAGCATATGATGTTGCCAAATGACATTCAACCAATGAACCCATAGGGAGCGGTTGAGGAGGAGTCGCCTCAAAGCCCATAGGCAAGAAAGCGCCTTGAACTTCAATCAATCTTGAATCGCCAAGACCCATTTCAACTAACCCTTGATCATAAGCATCTTCCGCATTCTCGCCCCAAGGGGCAACTGCTGTCATCAACCAACCTGGGCATGCACCTGCTGGCGGAGACGGACCTTTACCAGAACCGAACATAATAGGTCGAGTATGGGCTAGGTTCATCAACACCTTGGTTCGAGACATTGGTATGACCAGCAATTCTAGAGGCATTCTAGTGCTGGGGGCGTCTCTGTTGATGATCGCCGCATTAGGCATGTCAACAATGAGTGGCACTGGTTGGGTTATTCCTATGGCAACCTTGCTTTCTGGAATTTTCTTGATTCTTGTATTTTCATTCATCACATTTACTGAAGAAAAACAGCGTGGAAGTACTCCCGTGGGCAACTCAAAAGGTAATGTTTCGGAAAATATAGAATCCGATGCTGAGGACTTACCTGACCCTAATGATGCAGGATTTGAACTTCCGATTTTGTGATTATTCTGACAACTCACTACTGTCGAAAACTGGCGATTCTGGACCCACAGGTAATTCTGCAAGTTCCTCTGAAGTTAATTCTCTCAATTCTGCGTCTGCATGGAGAATTTGTGAATGACCATTTGGGTCTAATAGTTCTAAAGTAACGGAATTGGGGATTGGATCTTCTTTCAGTTCTAATAGCGTGGTGTGCATTTCTTGCAACTTCTTGATATCAGACATTTCAGCATCTCCTGCATAGGCCTGTCTAGTGACCATTATTATCACATCCATGAACCTATCAATAACACCTTCTACATTTGACACATAGCCAGTGGAAGAACTACCTGGCTTAACTTCCAAATCGAGTTCTAAAATACGAATTGTACACGAAGACGAGCGTACGACTCGAGAGCGCAGGTGTTCAGGTTCTGAAATGACCAAAGTCGAAGCTCCCGGCTTACGCCCTTCTGCTGGAATGAAATCGGTTTGCCTCCAACCACATGCATCACACAGCACTGTGACCTGTGTGTGCTCGCCGAAATATGGAATCTCATCCACATGCGTCATCATTCCAACTTGTCCTTCGGCTTTGCATATTGGACAGGGGATATCTACAGGCACAACTTCCATTGTATCACCTAGTTGAAGTCCGAAGGGTCTACACTGAAAGCCTCCGCATCAAGTCCTCTAATCCCTCGGCATCCCGGAGGAAGAAGCATCAATCTGCTTTCTGTCAGACGGATTATCTGACCTCCAAGGTCATTTTCTACGAATAGATTCAATCGCTCAACCGCTGTTTGACATTCCAGTTCACGATTCATCATTTTCTCCATTCTAACAATTACTGCTTCGCCATCAGCGACCCAGTCCATCAACTGAGGAACACCCGTTAAGTCGTGTAGCATGGCTCTATGAATTACCAAGCCTCCTGCCACCTTAGGAACCGGAGCATTCGGATACAATTTTTCCATGTCGTGATAGCGTGTTGGTGCGGAACTACTTGTGGACTGTAAAGTCGGTTCTTGAGACGGTAAATTCAGCCTCCGCGGGGCTGAACCGGAGAATGAATCTAGCGAAGTCTGCTTGTCACCCTCTTCGCTCATGGATTGTATCGTGTGACGGTTGGTTGATAAGGGTCCCGCGAATGGACGTATCATCCCGCCTATTTTGGCGGGCTCCTATCGAGGTGAGGAAATGGAAGAAGGTCTAAGCGCAGTAAAGACAGGAACAAGCACAGTCGGTATAACTTTCAAAGGAGGTGTAGTAGTTGGGGCTGACCACAGAGCAACTATGGGTCACTTCGTTGCAAACAAGAGTGTGCAAAAACTGTTCAAGATTGGAGACAACTTAGCTCTGACCACCGCTGGACTGGTTGGCCACGCACAATCCTTGGCAAGAACTCTAGCCGCTGAAGTTTCACTATTCGAACTTCGAAGAGGTGACTCGATGACTGTCAGAGGAGCAGCTACTCTAACTGCAAACATTCTAGCCGGAAGGCCACATTGGGTGCAATTACTCATCGTAGGAGTTGACGGCGAAGGTGGCTCAGTATATTCAATCGATTCCGCTGGTGGTTCAATTCCTGACTCATATTGTGCAACCGGTTCAGGTTCACCATACATGTACGGTGTATTAGAAGATGGATTCAAAGAAAACATGTCCAGAAATGCAGCAGTTGCTTTAGCAGCACGTGCATTGTCTGCTTCTGCTCAGCGTGATGCAGCATCTGGAAACGGTATGGATCTAGCTGTAATTACAGCGAAAGATGGATATGTACCAGTCGAGCAGAGCGAAATCGCAGCCGTACTCAAGAAGTGAGGCTTTCAAACTCCACCCACGGGTTAGTCCCGTGACCCTCTTAGGAGGTTCACCATGTCAATCAGTGGGCTGGAGGTGATTTATGATGAGACTTAGTTTCAAGGAAATGAAAGATGCGATAGCAAAAATCGTTCCAAAGGACATTCAGTATGATGTCGATTTGGAAGCCGGAGACATTGCGATTATTACTCCAACACCAGAAGCATTCGGTGGCGGAGAAGGTCTAGTTGGTAAAATAGCGAAGAAAATCAAGCGCAGAATTGTATTGCGCCCTCATGCTTCAATCATGAAGGATGAAGTTGAAACTGAAGAATTCATTCGTAATCTGATCGAAGATGTAGCAGGAATCGACTCAATTTATTTCGATGCATGTTATTGTGAAGTTACAGTCATCTGTAATAATCCTGGAGAAGCAGTAGGACGCAGAGGTGTTAACGCTAAGGCGATTAGAGATGAATGTGGTTGGCTAGTCAAGTTCGAGAGAACGCCTCCAATTTACTCCAAGACAATGCATGATATCAGAGGATACCGTGCATCTCACGCTAAAGAACGCCGTAAATTGTTGAAGGATTTTGGTTTGAACATTTACCGCCCTAAGCGTCCTGGTTCTTTTTGGGTTCGAACTACTGCTCTTGGTTCATATCGAGAAGTTGGAAGAGCTTGCCATTTGGTCACCTCAAATGAAAGCCGAGTAATGATTGATGTCGGAGTGAATATCGCATCTGACACAGACCCTATGCCTTACTTCACTGCCCCTGAAGCATTGCCAATGGAGAAAATGGATGCTGTAATTCTTACTCACGCCCACTTAGACCATGCAGGAATGCTACCAGTTCTTTTCAGATACGGCTACCGTGGACCAGTCTACTGTACACCACCAACGCGCGACATGATGTTGCTACTGCAATCCGACTATCTCAAAGTCGGTGGTGCTGAAGGTAAGCGTGCGCCATATGACATGGAAGATATTCGCACATGCATGAGGCACGTAATCGATGTAGATTGGGGACAAACCGTGGATATCGCACCTGACATGAAACTAACTTTCCACAATGCTGGACACATTCTAGGTTCATCTTCGGTCCACCTCCATGTTGGAGATGGAAAGCACAACATCGTTTTCTCTGGAGACCAAAAGTACGAGAAATCCTGGCTATTCGATGCTGCGAACACAAGATTCCCACGCTGTGAAACACTCGTTATCGAATCAACTTACGGGGCATCTGGGGATTTCCAACCGAGTCGTGAAGAAGCAACCCAAGAATTGCAAGACATTGTTAGCAGGACAATACAACGAGGGGGGAAATTAATCTGCCCTGTATTCGCTGTAGGTCGCTCACAAGAAGTCATGATTGCGATTGATGAATTGTTTAGATCAGGCGCTGTCAAACCAGTTCCTGTCTACTTGGATGGTATGATTCAGGAAGCAACTGCAATCCATTCATCGCATCCAAATTATCTGACACAATCTCTGAGAAAGAGCCTGTTAAAAGATGATGGAAACAACCCATTCACAAGTGAATGGTTTAGACCTGTCCAAGGCCGTGAAATGCGCGAATCGATTGTTATGGATAGCAGCCCATGTATTGTTCTAGCAACAAGTGGAATGATGAATGGCGGACCGGTCATGAATTACTTCCAGAACTGGGCGCACGAGAATCGAAACTCGCTTTGCTTCGTAGGTTACCAAGCTGAAGGAACACTTGGAAGGAGATTACAAAAGGGATTCAGTGAAGTTCCTATGGTCATCAATGGCCAAACTGAAATCGTCAAAATCGGTTGTGAAATGGCAACTATTGATGGCTTCAGCGGACATTCAGATAGAAGGCAATTACTCGAATTCATTGAGAATATGAGTCCAAGGCCGAAGAATGTTATCTGCCACCATGGCGACTACTTCAAGTGCAATGAACTGGGACGAACACTGCGTGAGAAATTCAAGGTTCGAACCTATGCACCTCAGAATCTAGAGACGATTAGACTGTCTTGATTATTCAAAGAACTTCTCAACTAGGTGAGAGGTTTCATCTCTCTTCTCGGAGAGATTAGTAAGCCACTCTGTCGCTCTTTCAATACACAGTTGTTTCATTTCACCAGCAAGGATTTTTCCTGCACGGTATCCTTGGTTTATCTCTTCTAGGAATGAATCATCCTCTTCAAAGAAGTACATCATGTATTGATATGCAACATCCTTGTCAGGGTCTCCACCTAATCTGCGATGCTCCTCAACAGTTGCTTGACCTCCAGAGAATGATTTCTTGATTTTCTTCTCTGCTGTTGCAACATCATCACCTAGGAAGAGGGTAGTTTTGGGCTTTGAGGAGGACATTTTGTCACCAGTCATTCCGACAGCAAATCGGTGATAGGTGCTTGAAGGAGCCAATAGGCCCATTCCACCCATCTCTCTTTCCAGTGCAAGCAATGCAATTTTGATAGCACCCTTATCTTTGGAAGTAGCACTAGGAATGTTGACTGTACCGTGCTTAGGATTTGACATTATATCCGAATACCCTAGACCTGCTATAGCATCAACAATTCGAGCGAAAACCTGCTTTTGGACATCTTTGTTGACCCTGCCGCTAGGCTCTACCCCCATGAGAGAAGCATTCTCGTCTTGAACTGAAACTCCGACTTGCAAACCCATTTTCGCATCGCTTACATTGAACCAATTGGTCTTAGCGGCAAGTCCTCTTGTCAATCTTAAATGAGGGTCTTGATCAATCCCCACTGGCACTACAATCGGACGCAATCCTCCGTATTCATCTAATTGTGGATGCAAAATATCTCCTGCTTGTACCAATGGTGCTTGAACATGAGCCAGGTTGGTTGAACCATCAAAACCGTATATTGCTTCAAGTTCAGAAAGGTTGGTTCTCTTACCCAGTTGGAATCCTAATTTTTGCACTACATTACGCTGTGATTGGAAATATACAGTTGTCTTGTCGGGGTCCAGACCGAGTGCTGCATAGTTAGCAACATACTCTTCGCTGGCTATTCTTCTACCCTCTGCCAAAGAAATTCCACGAGTTGCAGTCGATTCTAAATCAGCAACAGCTATTGTTACGTCACCACCTTGCTCCTGGAACCACTTGACCTGGTCGATAACCATTGAATGACCCAAGTGCATTTTTCCAGATGGCATCAGTCCGGTTAATACTCCAAACGGACTTCCTAAACGCTTAGCCTCCAAGATCATATCCAAATCTCTGTGAGCGAACACTATACCTCTTCGATGAAGTCTTGATGGTGAGGGTAAAGAGACTCCATCCATCGAAGAAAGACCAAACTTTTCGATGATTCTTGAATAATCCGTGGATTGAGATGAGCCCCACGGGTCGATGGTAACATCGTCATTCATCATCATCACCGCCATCAACAACAGGCATCAACTCTTCGGCCTTAGAATAGGCTAGGGCGTCCTTCTTGAGCAATAACCATATTCCCGAGACGCTGGCAACCAGAACTCCAATTCCTGCGTATGGCAACCATTCAAGTCCTTCTTCTAATCCTCTTGGGGAGATTAGCCAAGTGAACTTCAAGAAGTCATGGTCATCAAATCTCTTTGACCACAGGAATAGTTCGGTTGTTGAATGGCCAGCAATTGTAAGTGCTGCACTCTTATTGTTGAAAAATTTCGTTCTCCCTAATATGTCATATTCTACATCTTCACTAAGGTTGAATTGGACTTCATTACCTGCTAATACGCTGATATATAGAATTGAACCTTCTTGCCTCCATCCTTCTCTAGTGTTCGAATCTTCAACACCTAGTTCTGGTAAATTGGAATCTAGAACATTTGCCGAGGATATATTTGCAATCCATGTAACCGGAATATTCCAAGCATTGGAAGCAGCTCTGCAAGCCACAGAATCTATCGATTCAAAATAAAGAATTGAATTAGAAAGTGAATGGTTGAAACTATTGCACCTTTCGACTGACCAATATGAGAAAGCTTCACCCCAAGTTGTGAACCAAACATCATCTCTTTCAGAAAGCATGTCAACTACGTCACCATCATGCCTTACAGTAGCATCATGGATTCTTCCAATCCAGTACATATTGACTAAGCCACCGGCATCTAATTCAGATTCTAAGTTCGAAATGTCTGCAATGCCTTTCTCTAGAGAACCGCCTCTACGGCCTAAATCATACCAATCATATTCTCTTACTGGTTCATTTTCTGCAGAATGCCAAGCAGTAGCAGATTGACCGGTGTTATCACCATGTATGCTGTAACCTTGGTTTGCAATAATAGTGTGCTGAGCAGCTGTTAAATCGCTGGGAGTGAATGTTGAAATTGGATTTGATGACCATTTTGAAGCATCAATTCTATTTTCGATGTATTCTCTGCATTCTAAGGCAACAGCACCGGGATCAGCTTTCCATTCGAGATTTGGCATCCCATAGCATCCGAACTCGTCCCCTTTGTCCAAACGTTCCTTTCCAATGGTTGCTAACCAACCGTCTTCTTCCCACTTCACATCTGCTAGAACTGTAGGTGCGAACATTGCAGAAAGCAACATCGCCAATACTAGCATACGCATGTGAAGATGCCTGAGTAGGTCGCATTTCAGCATTCCCTCTTGCCGTGGTGAGGCAATCATCAAAGGTTAGTAGGCTTTCGAAGGTTGTAATGAGTGAACTCAAAGATGCTTGGATGGCTCTTGAGAGCCATTGGAAGATCACTCCTAAAGATTCGAGAATTACCGGTGATGCATCATATGGTTTCATGCGCTGGACGCTAGCACCATTCTTCAGAATGTTACTGAAGGTGAAAATCAGAGGAATTAGCAATGTTCCTAAGTCTGGCCCCACTATACTTGCAGCTAACCACTTGTCACATGTTGACCCGTTGGTAGTCATCCTAGCATCTCGTAGAAGAACACATTATCTTGCCAAAGACGGCCATTTCAGAAACTTTGCACTGCGCACATTCATGAGGGCAACCGGACAAATTGAAACAAATCGCGAAACTGGCGGGGCAGAAGCCCTATCCAGTGCAGCAGTAGTCCTGCATGCCAGACGTGCATTGGGTATTTTCCCTGAAGGAACTAGATCAAAGCGAACTGAGGCACCATTCCTATTACCAGGTAAAACAGGCATTGCAAGACTAGCAGCATCATATCCGGATGTTCCAGTAGTCCCGATTGGATTAACAGGCACTAGAGAGTTTATGACCCCGAACAAGCACAAATTACCGCGGCTTTGGAAGAGGGTTGGTATCTCCTACGGCAAACCGGTAACTTGGTGGGAATGGCTAGAGAAAAATAGTAACGCAAGTGATTTGCAAGCACTTGCTGACAAAGACGACCACGAGGTTAAAGCAGCACTCTCTTCGATGTATAGGCAGTTTACAGATGAATTCATGGACAGGATCAAGGGACAAGGTGCCCCGTGACAATCCTCAAAGGCCTCCGCATCAAGAATAGTCTGATGCAGGAGTATCTCGATCTTATGCAACGCATTCTCGACGAAGGCGAAGAGAAAGGTGACAGGACCGGAACAGGCACTCTTTCTGTATTCGGACATCAAATGCGATTCGACCTTTCCAAAGGTTTCCCGATGGTTACAACAAAGAAACTCCACCTCAAATCGATAGTTCATGAGCTACTTTGGTTCTTAGCAGGAGATACAAACGTATCTTATCTTCAAGAAAATGGAGTGAGAATCTGGAATGAGTGGGCTGATGAAAACGGCGATTTAGGCCCCGTTTATGGCAAACAATGGAGACAATGGGAGGCTAAGGATGGCAGAGTTATCGACCAAGTCGAGCAAGCTATTGACATGATAAAGAATAATCCCAACTCTAGAAGAATTATCGTGAGCGCTTGGAACGTTGGTGAATTGGAAGAGATGGCTCTTATGCCATGCCACGCCTTTTTCCAGTTCCACGTTGCAGGAGGGAAACTGAACTGTCAACTGTACCAGCGAAGTGCTGATGTATTCTTGGGAGTACCATTCAACATTGCATCTTATGCACTGTTAACTCACATGATGGCACAGGTATGCGAATTAGAACCCGGTACCTTCGTGCATACAATCGGAGATGCTCACCTGTACACGAATCATCTTGAGCAAGCAAAACTCCAACTTTCTCGCACACCAATCGAACCCCTGCCAACTCTGAAATTAAATCCTGATATCAAGAATATTGACGATTTTACTTACGACGATATTGAGGTAGTAGGATACGAACACCATCCTCACATCAAAGCTCCAATAGCAGTGTGATAATATGCTGGGAATGATTGTTGCTTGTGACAGAAATGGTGCCATTGGCAAAGATGGTGACTTACCGTGGCGCCAGTCAACTGACTTGCAACACTTCAAGAAAATCACGATGGGTTCAAACCTAATTATGGGTCGGAAAACTTGGGACTCATTACCTGGAATGCTCCCTGGAAGAGAGCACTTTGTTCTTTCAAGAGGTCAAGTCGATGGGGTTCCAGTGATCAATGTGGAAGAGGCTTTAGAAATGGATGGTTGGATTATTGGTGGAGGCCAGATTTACGAAATATTTCTTCCCCATGTCAACGAGTTGCATCGCACAATCATTGATGCAAGAGTGAGTGACGCTGACACCTTCTTCCCCGATATTACTGGAATGGGATTTGAACTGCATGAAGAGAGACATGTTGAAGCTGGAGAAAGAGACCAATTCGACATGGTATTCCAGCATTGGATTCGTAAAGACTAATCATGAATCGATGTATCAAATAGACTTGTTATTAAAAGAAGGTTTGAAGTAGCAGTTTCCTGACGATTAACTATGAGCACAGGTCTCGTAATTGGAATAATCGCGGGTGTTGTAGTACTAATCGTCATGATTTGGTTCATCAGCACTTGGAACAGATTAGTTCGTCTAGAAGAAAACGTAAACAAATCATGGTCTGACATCGATGTCCTACTAAAACAAAGATATGACATGATACCGAATTTAGTCAACATCGTAAAGGGGTACGCAAAGCACGAAAGAGAGATTTTCGAGCAATTTGCACTAGCACGTCAAACCGCTGCAGGATGCTTAGCACAAGGAGACGTGAAGGGAGTCGGTGCTGCAGAAGGTACACTCGCTGGCTTGATGCCAAGAATCAACATGGTTGCTGAGCAATATCCTGAACTAAAGGCAGACACTTCTTTCGTCAACATCCAGAACCAACTGGTTTCAATCGAGAACCAAGTTTCTGACCGCAGAGAGTTCTACAATGCAAGCGCAACTAACTGGAACGCTGCAATTCAGATGATTCCAACCAGCATCGTTGCTGGAATGAAGGGTGCAATGCGCCGTGACTTGTTCGAAGTAACTGACCCAGTTCAGAGAGAAGCTGTACAGATTCAATTCTGATTAATCAGCGAAACCACCCGATACCGGGAACTTTTACTCAAGCCTCGTGGTTGAGTTATTCATTGAATTGGAGCAGCACTTTACCGATGTTCTTTGCATCGTGTATGTGCTGGTGGGCTTTTGCTACATCCTTAGCGGAGAATACTGAATCTATAACTGGTTTAAGATGACCTTGGTTTACTCCTTCCATTATTCTGTGAAGTTGTTCTGCCATAGCATCCTCATCTTTCCATGTGCCCATGTGAACACCGAAAACACCTCGATTGCGTGTCATCAATCGCAAAGCATCGAATTTGGGTGTCTTTCTCAGAGCAAAGAATGCCTTCAACAATGAACGCTTAGAAGATGGTGCTGCAGCAGATAGTCCGTAAGTGTACAACCTACCTCCTTCCGCTAGACATCCCAAGCTCTTGGTCAAGTTGTCTCCCCCGATCGGGTCTAGAATATGGTCAACACCTCTACCATCTGTTGCCTCTTTGATCACTTTACTAAAGTCTTCATTATGCCTATCAATCGGTATTCCTCCGAATGATTTGATGATGTCTGATTTGTGTCCTGAAGCTGTGGCCCAAACTTGCTCAATTCCTGCCCATTGACACAATTGGAGTGCTGCTGTACCAACACCTCCTGCTCCACCATGAATTAGTACGGTTTCTCCTTTTTTGAGATGGCCCAGATAATGCAACATGTGATGTGCTGTTAGATATGTAACAGGCATTGCTGCCGCTTCGTCTAGCCCCATTGAATCTGGAATCGGAATTACCCTAGATTCCTTTACACAAACGTGACTACATTGGCCACCAGTTGGCATTGCAGCAACAACCCTTTGGCCTACTTCATATTCAGTAACACCTACCCCTAAGGAAAGAATGACACCGCTTACCTCGTATCCTGGAGTAAAAGGAAATGGAGGCCTTGGTTGATACAATCCAAGACGCATCAGAGTATCTGCGAAATTAATTCCAGCATAATGGACCTCGATGCATACTTCTCCCTCTTTAGGGACAGGCATCTCAATATCTTGGATTTTCAATACTGAAGGAGAACCTGCTTTGGTAATCGATACACAATAGGCCATGGCATTGCTACAGCGATTCAAGTTTCAATGCTTGCATTTCACTCGGAATCAGGAGTGTACTCTGTCACTCGAATTCCTAAGCGGCCTTTTCTAGCAGGTCTTTGCATGATTTTTTCATATTTCGATTCAAACGCTGATTTCAGATCAATCTTCATAGCTAAAGAATGACCCATTAGCAAAATCAGAACATCTGCCATCTCTTCAGCGCACTCTTCAATCGGCTTTCCCTTGGTTACAGCTGCCGCTAATTCGCCCAACTCCTCTACAGTAAGTGCGATTCGATAACCCATATCGTGCCCGTTATTTCCTGCGAAATCATGCTTGTGATGGAATGCTGCCACCTTGCGCATCATCTGGCTCCATTCATCACTTTCTTCACTGGCTAACCAGTCTTCGACACTGCGTCCCATAGTATGTGGTTACACACACGAAAGTTAGTCATTGCGTGAATGCCTTGATGCATTCAATAACAGGACCTAGTTTAGTTCCTGCAGTTGCGGAGACTTCTGAATGGTCTAATGCCTTAGAAGAATCTCCCGGCTCACGGCCTGCAGCCCAATTACTTGAAACCAAAATTGCTGCATATGGAATCTCTAATTCCGCTGCCAATTTACATTCTCTTGGCATGGTCATTCCCACAACTTCTCCACCCAATTTTTCGATTGCGTTAATTTCAGCCTTAGTTTCAAAATGCGGACCGTGTGCTAACCAATAAGTACGGCCTAAATCAAGACCTGGTTGGATTTTTGCTAGCACTCCATGCAACTTTTTGTTCATTTCAGAATCAAAAGGCTCGGTCATTGAGGTGAACTTCACATCATCCTTGAAGAATGACATATCAACTCCAGTGAAATCAATGTATTGAGTGGCATATCCCACTGACCCCGGAGGGAAATCAACTGGGATTGCACCAACTGAACAAACCGCCAATATTGCGTCGACGCTGGCTCCTGACAAAGCCTGAATGTTAGCTCTGTGATTGATTTGATGTGGAGGAGTGGTGCCACTGCCATGATGTCTTTCAACGAAAAATAGTTCATTAGAGCCACTCTTCACGCAGAGCATTGGAACTGGTCCATAATCGGTCTGTGCAACAATATTGTCGCTACGGGACACCTCGATTTCATCAGTTGCGAGGCTGGTCATTGCCGTGCCACCAATGACACCTAAGCGCATCATGGTTCAACTCACTCTAGAAGTCGAGCAACGATATCTGCCTTGGTTCCTGAACTTGCAACGCCAGCAGCCTTTGCTCTCTCGACAAGTTCATCCTTCTTCAGCTTCATCAAAGATGCTTCAGTTTCACCAGATGACTCTTCTTCTGCCGATTCTTCTTCAGCAGGCGCCGCTTCCTCTTCAGCCGGTGCTGCTTCTTCTTCAGCCGGTGCCTCGACATCCTCTTCAGAAGGAGCCTCAACGACTTCTTCCTTTTCAGAAATGGATTCCATAGCCTCTGCCGCAGCCAAAAGATCTCCTTCGCCGGAGTCTTCTTCTTCAGCAGCCTCCAATGCAGCAGCCTTCTTTGCCTTCAACTCAGCCTCTTGACGAGCCTCTTCAGCATGAATTTCGTCTAGTGTAGGACCCTTTTCGTTCACTACACCAGTTTGCAATAACTGGCTCTTTCGAATAACGACATTGCGGCATGGATAAATTGCCTTGACCGCATTTCTGATTTCTGTTTCTAAGTCGCCACCAAGCATTGCTTCTTGCAACTTGGAATAAGTTGACTTGGCTGCGGATGCACGGATTATTTCAGCAGACTTAGCACGCATTGCTTGCTTTACTGAGGTCTGGCATCTGCGCTCTGTAATCATCAACGGCTTTATTCTAACCAGGAATCCATCGGTAGTAACAACATCAACTACATCGTCAACCTTACCACGGTATCTGCGGATTTGACGTCGAGTGTGGTCAGATTGGTGAGCATGACCAACGAAAGTGGTCAATGCATCCTGTCCGACAACGTCAGTGACACGGAATCTCAAAAGAACGTGCATCTTAGTGAAATCGCCACTAAATTCTTGCTGGGTCATTTCGTATACACGACCCATGATATGTTCATCAGTCTCTCCGATAGTTTCTCCGATTCGCTTGAAGTTCCAAGGGTGTCTTGGTGCACGGATTGTGAACCATCTTTTGTTCTTCCACTTATCACGCTGCTTACGTGCTGCCGCACGCGCTTTTGCACTCAACTTCTTTGCCATTCGGATCAACTCTCAGATTGCGGGGGCTACCCCACTAGCAACTTCCCGACCAACATGGCCTATATGAAAGGCATAGATGAGTGAAAATCCGCCCCTAAGAGGTGTGCTTACCAGCCTCTTTGGTCCAAACGGACTTCTAGAGTCTCTAATTCATCACCGCGCATAGGTGCTCCAGCCATCATTCCCATGGCTTCTGCAACCTTATCCGGGTCATCATAGTGAGCTGTCGCCATAACAATCGCATCAGCCATTGTCATTGGGTCTTCAGACTTGAAAATCCCAGAACCGACGAATACACCGTCAACTCCCATTTGCATCATCAAGGAAGCGTCAGCAGGAGTAGCGATTCCACCTGCACAGAATGTTACTACTGGGAGTCTTCCCATCTCTGCGACCTCGACTAGAATGTCACGAATGCCACCGTGCATTTCATCATCGATTTCTCCAAATGGAGTCAGGTTAGATGTCCCTGGCAATTCGCTAGATTCTGCAAGTACCCTGTAACGGTCCATAATCAAGTTCGCAGCATCATCTAATCCGGAGTCATCTAAAGTTTGCACTTGGCGGATTTCTTGGTCAATCAGCCTAGCGTGAGTAACTGCAGCCACGACGTTTCCTGTGCCTGCTTCACCTTTAGTTCGAATCATTGCTGCACCCTCGTAAATACGCCTTACAGCTTCGCCGAGACCGGTTGCACCGCAGACGAACGGAATGTCATGCTCATTCTTGTTGATGTGGAAGTAAGGGTCAGCAGGTGTGAGTACTTCGGATTCATCCACCATATCAACACCCAAAGCCTGCAATACTTGAGATTCAGCCTCATGACCAATTCTCGACTTGGCCATTACAGGAATGGAAGTGCATTCGATTATTCCCTTAATCATATCAGGATGTGAAGTTCTCGCAACTCCTCCCGCTTTTCTGATGTCAGCAGGAACTCTTTCTAGGGCCATCACAGACACCGCACCTGCGGCTTCGGCTACAGCCGCTTGGTCTGGAGTCACAACATCCATGATTACTCCACCTTGGAGCATGGATGCGAAACCGCGCTTTAACAAATCGTCAGCATGACGGAGGGACTTGATATCGTTATCAGTATTCATTGCCATCAACCCCCCCTGCGGGATTTACTTCATGAAGATATGTTATGCTTCATGATTTAGTCGCCGAGCACTGGTGTGTCACCAGTTGCAATTTCTGCGTCCTGAGATTCTTCCTCATTACGGTCGATCCAAGCTTCTTCTTCGTCTGGTACATCAGTATCTGCGAAGATTGCATCAACAGGGCACTCCGGGACACATGCACCGCAATCGATGCACTCGTCCGGGTCAATGATAAGGTAAGTGTCTGCTTCTCTGAATGCTTCAACTGGGCAAACAGCAACGCATTCCTGGTATTTGTGGTCAACACATGCGGATGTAACTACGTGGGTCATGGGAAACTCTCCAGTAGGCCCTCGAGGTTGTACGATATAATGGCTTGCTCAGACGCCCGGATTTTCAGGGAGACCTAATCTTTTAGCGGTGGAAATGGCTTCATCTAATGTTTCTGAGGCTACATCCATCGGTTCATCCCCTGGATATACCTCTAACTTCGCCCTTCCTTTGACCGTTGGTCTATCTCCAGGAACTGTTAATGAAATTCTTCCAGCAATAAGTTCCAACAGGTCTAATCGAATGTGAATGACATTATCCTCATCCATTCTCGAAGTCAATTCATTCTTCAGTTGGGCAAGTGCGTTCTCACCCAAACGGGCTAGAGATTTAGTGGCCTGCCCTCTTCTCTTTAGTTCTGCAGATACAATATGAACTGCAGAGCCGTGATATGAGTTCATTCTTTCAATCTCAACTGCATCATCATTGCCGACTAACCAAGAAAGAGCAGCAGCATGGATGTACTCATCTTCAAGCCCACTTGCAGTGGACTTCCAAGACACGTGATGTACTCCCATACTAAACTCGAATCGCTGATAGGTGATGAGCCTTGTCAATCGAGCGGGTGGTCGACACCCTCTTCACCAAGAGTCCATCTCAAGGTTTTGATTACTCCATCGAGGGCTTTATGGTTCCTTGCAGCTTCTTTCATTCCGTCTCTATCGCCGTCTTTGCTGCACTGGTCGAACCATTTTTTCCATTGGTCTCTTCTAGCAACAGCTTTGTCCAACATTTCTTCGATTTCAGTCCAAGAACGGTCGTAACTTCGTACAGGTTCACGTCCACCTTCGGTGCTCATGAGCCTCGGCGACATTCAGGGGTATAAGAACCAGACGCCGACTTGTCGCTCAACGTCTCTCATTTTCCAAATCGATAGCGATATGTTTTCCATCACCAATAACGCAGTTAAGAATCCTAGATTCGATAACAGAATTTTCACCGATAATTGATGATTCAGACACCCCATTAATTCTAGAATTAGCCATTACTACTGAATTCACGGCTGCGCCATTAACTGAAGAACCTGCCAGAATTATTGATTTCGAGATGTGACCACTGACTGAAGCCGTGTTGCTGATGAATGAACCATCTGGTAAAACTTCACCATCTGGCATAGGGAAAGGTAACTCATCTCTGTTCTCTATCAAAGCCATTTGTGCATTGTGTAGTTCGAATGGGTGACCAACATCGAACCATATTCCGTTGACTGTCTTGGCATACATGGGCCAGCCACGGGATAAAACATCGGGAAACAATTGCTTGGAAAAATCATATTTTTCTCCATCAGGAACTAACTCCATTACCTCTGGCTCAATGATGTATAATCCAGCATTGATCAAGTTAGAAAATGCTTCTTCAGCAGTTGGTTTTTCCTTGAATTTCGTGATAAAACCTTCAGATAGATTCGAATCTATTTGCCCCTGATTTTCTTCAGACAGCCCCACAATACCAAATTCAGTGGGGTCATCCACTTTCCACAGAGCCATAGTTACCTTGGCACCGGATTTGCGATGCGATTCCAATAAATCAGCTACATCAAATGATGCTACAGAGTCACCTGAGCCAACAACGAATGTTTCCGTCAGTTCGGCAGAGAGTAAATTTACGCTTCCGGCTGTGCCCATCGGGGATTCTTCTTGGTTGACCCTGCTGTGCACATTCCACGAATCAACATGTGAGACTAATTGCTCACCTTGATAGCCGGTAGTTACGATGATTTCTGATAATCCTGCTGCAACCATCGCATCTTTCACATAATCAATTACTGGTCTGCCAAGAACCGGCACCATTGGTTTTGGACGATTTTCTGTCAATGGCATTAGACGGGTGCCTCGGCCCCCGGCCATGATTATGCCAAGCAGTTTCTCACTTCCTTCCGCGGGAAGCAGTCATATCGATTCGACGCATTCCTTTCTTCTTGGAAGAACGACCCTTCTTAGTACCAACACCTGCTCTATCTCCAGACATTGTCCCTCCGAAGGTTAGGGAACCAGCGCTAAGCAGGTGGTCGACCATGGAATTTGCGACTTTTTCATCTTCTGCTCCCGTCTTCATTTCCTTTGTTACAGAGTCATTGTGATCGGTAATCCATGATTCTCTTTCTTCACGAGCAATCTTTAATTTATCACGCGCTTCATTGACTTCCTTCATCAATTCAGTAATCTTTGAGTGAACTTCATCTGCTTTTTCTCTGCAGGCAATGAACTCCTTGTGGAAGCGGTCTCCTTCACCCTTTAGGAAATCGCGATGAGCGAATAGTTCGTCTAATTCCTTGCTCATTCCTTTTGCTCGCTCCAAGCACTCTACGAATTCCTTGTGCGCAGCATCGGCTTCAGCTTTCAATTGGTTTATTGCTTCATCACGGTTGGACAAATCAACTTTTATCAGTTGAAGTTTTTCGACCTCTGGTTCTAATTCTTTCATGCGGCGTCGCATGTTCTTGATTTTCTCCATGGTCTCTTTTTCTTTCTTAGAAGACATTCCTCCACGGGTTTCGTATGTCTTTTCTAGATTGTCAACTTCGCTTGCTAACTTGTTGAATTCGAAAGATGCTGACTTCTTTTCGTTTCTGTCTCCACGTTGAGCCTTAGCCTGCCCGATTAAATCACGAATTTGTGCCTGAATAGCGTCTCTTCTTTTCTTGTGAAGGTTTTGCTCAGCCCTTACTGCCTTGACTTCAGCAACTGACATGTCCAACTTTTCGCGATGCTCTTTGTATTGAGCTTGGATAGCATTTCGCTGCTCAGCGAATCTTTTACCCTGCTCATTGTGGTTATTTCTAGCATCGCGTAATTTACGAACTTTAGCTTCCATCTGATGTAGATGGTCGCGTAGGTCTGTATCCGGTCGAGTTTCCTGACTTCCAGGCTCGGTCATGATTTCTGCGACAACATATCTGCTTTCAATGCTACGATTACAAAATCAAGTCAAGCAGAAGCCAAAACTGCCATCAATTGGAAGATTATTGAGCCCACAAGACCAATGCCACCGATTAGGAAAGAAGTCAATGAACTTGTATTTCTGAGCCAGTTAACGAATTCCGGCCTAACCCTTACGTTGATTTGGCGTCCGACCAATAAATCTCCATTAGTATTCTCCAATCTTACAGAAACACTTGCTTCACCTGTTCTTTCTGGAAGTAGAGTCTGCCATGCAATGGTTCCATCTCTTAACAATCCGGACATTCGACCAATTATGTCTTCATCCCCTTCACTGGAAATGGGGACTGCTTCATCTGGCCACCATGACTTTTCACCAGGCTCCAGATTGTATCTTAGTGCCAAATCATGAGGCCTGAAGTCTGGTGAATGAACTCGCAAAACTACTTGTCTTTCCTCATCTGATAAATTGTGTATGTAACAGAATAAGTTCGCCTTCTCGGTAACAATATTTTCCAAGTCAACATCAAACAACAATCCATCCATGTCAATTTTATTACCAACTGAGAGGTCTTGTTCCAATCTTTCAATCAATCTATAAAACGCAGGATTGGTCCTAATTGACCTTGCATATAATGAATCCCAAAGTCCTTCATTGAAAACTTCATGCTCAAGAATTGCTTTGACTCCCTTGTCATTCAATATTTCAGCTAGTTCGATGCTGGTGGTATTACGGTCGATACTTCCTTTGAATCTTCGATGCATTAGCATCAAGAATTTTTCACGACCATATTCCTTATTGATGTCATCGCGAGAGTAGGATTCAAAATCCTGCAAGAAATCTTCAAACTTACTTCTCAACAACGGGTCCATTTGTGTTCGAAGCATCTCATTGAAAGCCAAATCAAGCGTAGAGGGATGAATTGGTGGAACATATGCGGATAATAATCCATCATCTGTAACCATATTGAATTTGAGATTTCTAGTAGACAAATGTTGACCGATCGCAATAGTAACCAGAGAAGCACTTGCAAGAAGGCCTCTTTGTGCAATGTCTGAATCGGATTCTAAGAATGCAACTGCTCCAGAAATAATGGTTGCAAAAATCCCCATCCATAATGCTGTTGAATGGCTTGCCATCGTTCGGGAAATCAGTCCATCAACAGAAGAGTAACCGTGCATGCTAGTGACTGGCCGGTGTGATTCTGCTGCAGCATAAACCTCTGCACGGAAAACCTGTCTTGTCAACTTGACTCGGAATCTATGTAGGTATAGTCCAGCACAAAAACCAATCAATATAGTTGAAGAAATCAATGTGAATCCAGTAGACAAATCAAAACCAACAGTTGGTTCAATATTCTCTAACCACCATGACGGGCTTACTCCTTTGTAAGCCCAAGCACCGAAGAAGAATAGAAGAGAGAACCCTGGCAAAAGCATCACTAATCTAATTCCCTCGGTTAAGAACTGACTATCGATTCCGTAAAATTTCTCTTCCTTAGAGCGGAGTAATTCTAATTCATTGGTCATTATGCACACCTCAAAATAATTTTTTCAGCCAAAGATGATTCTATCTGTAGCAGGTTTTCACCACACCAGAATCCATCATTCTTTCTGGTGATATTATCTCCAACTTTTAGCCCAGATTGTTTCAAAATATCCCTATCACTTGCAGTGGTCAAAATCAAAACTATTTTTCCAGATTGAGAATTCTGTAAATTTGCAAGCGATGAAAGATTGGATTCAGCATTTATTTTGTCTGCAATCCTTGAATTGGCTGGAGGTATGTCACGTCCTGAAGGGTCTAATGTAGGGTTTCCTAATAGTAACGAAATACACAATTCAAGGTCGTCATTGAACGCGTGTTCAAGCCTACAAGCTGTTTCGTGAACATCTCCTTCGAATGGCAATTTAGTCAGCAGCACTTCTGCTAGTCGATGCCTTCTTTTCATCATCATTCCATGCTCTAGACCTTTCTCGGTCAAACGAGCACCCTTGTAGGGAACGTAATCCACAAAACCATTCTTTGCCAACCTTTGAACCATTTCGGTTGCAGAAGCTGGTGAGACGTCTAGATAATTTGCCAATTCTCCATTACGGACTCTTCGATCTGGAGATTTCTCATGAAATTCATACAGAGTCTCAAGATATTCATCTTCGAACTCTTGGAAATGACCTGTTACCATACAATCCCCTCAATCAGCCCTCGCTTCAAATATTGTTTGACAGGCGGGGCATTTTGCTTTAGCAGGCCTTCTATCGTATGGAACCTTTAGTTTACGAGCACATTTTGGACAACCAAGAATGTCATCACTAGAAGACGCCCACAATTGCTCTGCTCCTTCACTTGCTTTTTCTGCAGAAGATTCGGTTGAAGCCTGTTCCTCTTCATCATCGCTTTCCGATTCACCTTCGACATCAAATTTAGTCTCACATTCAGGACAGCGAACTCCTCCAGAATAAGTGCTAGGAACATTTAGCCTGCGATCGCAGGTTGGACAGGAAACTTCGACCTTCTCATCNTTCTTTGGTGATTTTTTCGACTTCTTTTTCTTCTTCTCATCTTTTGGAGTATTCTTGACTCTGATAGCAAAAATAAGAACCATACCTAGAGCTAATCCTCCAAGAATACCACCCCAAGGNATCGAANANTCCTCTCCCGAAGATTCCACAACTTCAGAAGTTACCATTACTTCGTCACTTATCGTTTGCCCATCCACATGCCAATATACGATTACCTTGACATTTTCACCTGAAGGCCAAGTTACGACTGTACTTGAATCAATAGAATTACTTGTCAATTCTGGACTGACTCCAGAGCCAAGAATCTGACCGTTACCATCTGTAACTACAATCTCTCCTTGAGGAATAACTCCTTCACCAGTATTAACCAAAGTGTAGAACACTGTTACTTTGGAATCAACACTCGGAACTTTAGGAGAAGTTGTTGGATTTACGGTAATCTGTGGCTCAATCGTGAAATCAGGTAAATCTGATTCGTCTTCTGTGTAGGAGCCGAATCCGATTGTCCAGCCACTTTGTGAAACTCCAGCAAACACCTTTTGTCCATTTTGGAAACCGATGTTCATTGTTCCATAGGTAATACCAGGAAGTAAATTTCTTTCTTCAATAATTCTCTCACCCTTCAAGCCGTCTTGAATTACTCCGAAATCAATGATAACTAATCTCTCGCGGCCTTCGGACAAATCTACAGCCCAATCGATTTCAATACCTTCATCGGCAATATCAACGCTTTCAATTTGAATCGATATTACTTGAGATGGCTGAACTGGTATCTGAATAGAACCAGATAGGTTCGAATCGACTGCTCCGTCAGGGCTAAACACGCTCCAATTTACTATATGGTCACCCGCTGTTGTGAAAGAGAACTCATGCCTAACCTCTCCAGCCTTGCCTTCATCCAAGGTCATCGAAGTACCGTTAGCTATTACACCATCAATCTCGATTTGCATCATTGCTGAACCAGATGCATCGCCTTCATTTCTGAGTAGTAAAGAGAGAGTGATTTCATCGCCTGCATGCCATGGACCACCTAGTAGAGATGGTGTTGAATGACCAGCACCTAGGAAGATTGCTGAGGTCATTTCTACCGTTTCTGTTGCATTGATAGTTGAGCTAGTTCTAGCGGATTGGGTTGTGCAGACCAATTCTCCTGGCTTTGCTGACATTGTCAATGTAGAGTTCACAGTATTCAAAGGTAGAACCGATACATTACCAAGGAACACTTGCTCATCATCAAAAAAGCATACAATCTCTCCATTATAGGTAGATTCTCCCGAATTGTAAGCCGACAAATTCCACGAGATTTGAGAACCAGGTTGTGGTTCATTCAATCTATCAAGTTGTAATGAAATAGCAGGCAAAGGAGGTGGTCCCACTTCGAAGTATCCAGTGTAAACATCGTCATCTGGACTGTCATCTGCAGGACCTACTAGTGTGGCATTAACATGGTTCGTGCCTTCTGACATTTGACTAGTTAGCACAGAGTAAATCTGAGTAGTATCCCCACTAATGTTCACTGTTTGGGAATCTATATTCAATGAATCCAATGAAAGGTCAAGACTACCGTTCCAAGGCACGTCACCATCGTTGATTACAGGCACATCAATGCGAACATAATCGCCATCTTTAATGGACAAGTTGCCTGTGTCATTACCTTGAGAATCAACTGGATTGTAGATGGGTTCGCCTATTGAAATATCAAGAGGCCTGAGTCGTTGGATGATAGAATGGTATGTTGTCCATTGGTCTTGTCCAGGAGTACCAATATCTCCTGACAAAACCACTGTTAGGTTTGAAAGCCCGAGCGGGGCATCTCCAAGCATCGTCTCTATGTAATAATTCACGCCGTCATCGACCAAAGCATTTCCACTATCGGAATCGATCACCGCCCCATCCATTTCTGATAGTTGAACACTCCAATTTACTGATGCGGAATTAGCACCACCGACTCCGAGTAAAGTGATATTGACAGTAATTGGTCCTTCTCCAACTTCTCCGTCTCCAGTAATCGAAACAGCATCGATTACACCACCAGTACTTTGAACCGATGGAACCAGAGCCAATGACAGCAATAATGCAACCATGATGGCTCGTCGCATGTTATACCCTCGGGGCACGGGGGTTTTTCACATTCACCCACCCTATAGGGTGGGTCGTAGGCTTTATTGAAGTGGGGAAAGTGGCCGCAGTGATTCCAATGGATGCTAACGACCTTCTCGCGGTGTCTCCTAAACTTCTGGCACAAGCTATTTTGCATAGGCGTGAGCGTCTGGCCGAGATTATTCCCGAGGACTTAGAAGAGAGAAAAGAAGAGCTGGTCGATGCTGAACCAAAAGCGAAATCTGCCCGAGAAGAGCGAGATAAAATCAACAATAAAGTTGCCAATCTTAAGCATGAAAGGAACTCTGCACAGAAAGAGGCGCGTGAACTATTTGAGCGCGCCAATGAAATTCGCGAACAATTAATCGCAGAGGGTGGAATGAAAAACCCTGACCCGAAATGGGCTAAGGAAAAATTGTCTGCAAAACTTCAATCACTAGAAAACCAATTGGAAACAAGTGCTGGCACTCATAAGACTGAAGAGAAATTCATCAATGAAATGAAGAATCTAATCAAGGAGCATGAAGATTGGGTTGAGGAGAGAACTGCTTCGCAACCTTTGGTCAAAGAAATGAAAGAAGCCAGATCTAAGGCGCGTAAATTGCTTGACTCAGCACAAAAAGCGCATGAGGCGATGGTAGAATTAGCACAATCAAATGAAGAGATGCATGAATCTTTCATGAAATGGGAAAACGCTAGGACAAGGGCAGAATCACGAACTATGCGCCTGAACAACGCACTGATTTCCAGCCAGGATGCTCTAGAATTTTGGAAAGGTAGAATCGAAAACGACAGTTTCGAAGATCTTCTTGTAGATTCAGCACGAGTTAGAAATGGAGGAGAGTCTTCCAAAGCTATAGCAAGAAAACGCAAGTTGGAAAAGGAGTCTCAAGACAAGAATACGGCAAGAGGTGAGGAAGAATGAGTGGCAAATGTGAGGTTACTGGTTTGTCACAAGAAAATGCAAGCAAATACCAATACTTGCATTCACATTTAACTGATAGTCTAGAGATTGCAGAACCGTCTTCAGATGTGCTAGCCGGTTTTGCTAAGCCATTACAAAATACAATCTCAAGCCATGCTATTCACAAGAGTGAGATTAAGCGTAAAGAGAGTCTATTCAATCATCTGAAAAAGAGTATTGCTTCAAAATTCAAGGGGTCAAAATTATCTGCTTTTGGATCTGCTGAAAGCGGATTATCTCTGAAAGGCGGAGATTTTGATCTATGCTTACAGATTCCGGATGCGAATGAAAAGAAGATATTGAAGAAAATTGGTGGCATGCTGCGTGGACAGGGAATGGAAGACGTTCAAATCATAACAGGAGCTAAAGTTCCTATTGTCAAGTTCATTGACCCTCGCAGTGGATTGCATGTTGATATTTCTATAAACAACACACTTGCATTACACAATACCCGTTTATTGTCCAGCTATGCCAATGTAGATTCAAGAGTGAAAGATTTAGCGATTTGCGTGAAGCATTGGGCCCTACACAGAAACGTTTCAGATTCAGTAAATGGGACTCTTTCTTCCTACGCTTGGTCTATCTTAGTAATCAATCACTTACAAGAACAAGGGNTCGTNGCAAACCTTCAATCTGGAGGAGACAGAGTNGTGATTGAGTTGGATGATTCNGAGTTCGATATTACCATCAATGAGGAAAATNAACTAGAGTCAAAATCAGATTCCAACATAACTAACCTGTTACTTTCATTCTTCACTAATCTAGCAACAAGGGATTGGGAAAAAAGCGTCATATCAATCAGAAATGGCGGCTCCATCTCGAGAAAAGAAAAGGGTTGGAAGAATGAAGAGCCAAGCGCCCTAGACATTTTGAACAGTGAGAAAGAACATCCTCCCAGAATGGGTGAGCATCACTTAGCTATCGAAGACCCATTTGACTTAGACCATGACTTATGCAGAGTTGTAAGACCAGAAGGAGAACTGCGAATTAGGGATGAATTGCTGAGAGCAGCAGTTCTTTTCGGCAAAGGTTCTACTTGGAAAGAGATTTGTGAAACCGTTGAACCTGAGCGAATGAAAAATCTAGAACCAGTAGATATTTTCCATGACCTACGTGACAAACCAACCGAATCTGTACAGAGCATGCTGGAAAAAACCCGCGGTGAGATGGATGCACTCGATAGAAGAATTGATGCCCTTGAAATGGAAAGACAATCCAACCTTCGTATGGCAAGAGCAATGAGAGGAGTAATCGAAGAGACCTCAGATTTGCGCAAAGAGCACAAGGCCATTATTGTAGGATTAAAGGGCAGAAATACTGAAATTAATGATGTGAAGAAGAAGCGAGATAAGATAAACTCAGATGTAATCTTACCAATTCACATGATTGAAGATGAGCTATCCAAAGTCTATTCAAGGCTAACTGAGGAACTGGATATACATCGTGTACCTTCGCTGAAAAAGGAAAAAGAACAGTTTTCATGGTTCATGGAACTACAGGCAATGCACGGAAAAGCAAGAGAAGCAAGTGAGTTACATCAAAAATTCATTGAGTTAGTCAAACTCCAAAAAGAGGAGATAAAGAAGCTTAAGATTTATGAAACAAAACACGATGATGCAACAACAAAATTGTTGGAACAAGAACCACTCTTGAAGGACAAGAATATCAATTCCAAAGAAGTTGGATCCTATGACCGCAGAGTTCAGAATATTCAGAAAGCTCTACGTAAGAGACGAGGTGAAATGCACAAACTTCGCAGAGAGGCTGGAAGATTAGATGCCTGGCTAAGGAAGAAATCAAAACCACAACATGGTAACAGAAATCGTGGTAAACGCAAGGGCGGTAAAGGAAAGAAAAAGCAAGAAAGTTCCGGACCCATGACCTTGGGAGACATTTCCGGCCTTCTATCTGGAATGAGTAACGAATCAAGTTCAAAGAGAACAAGAAAGGTAAGTTCAAAGAAAGCAGGAATGCGAAAAATGGGCAACTTATCCGCACATCGTGGCTCTAGAGGGCAGTTCAAGAAGAAAGACTGAAATTGTCGCCACTAATCACAAAACAATGGATGCTAGATGGTGCCTAGGTCCAAGCCCTAAGTCACTTGATGATGCCACTGTTGAAGTAATCAAGCAACTATTCCTTGACCAAACTGGAGAAAGATATGTTGGAGCATCTGTTAGGAGTCTTCCGATTCCTGAATGGGGAGGGAATCTGGTACTTCTCGATGCCAACAATATGATTAGAGGATTGCTTTGGGCAAACAAATTCAATGAAAAACGGGTCAGAGTGGTCGCTTTCGCAATAGATTCCGACTACAAAGGCAATGGATACGGTTCACAAGCATGGGACATACTAGTCGAAGCTGCTCGCCACGATGGCCATTCGGAAATCCAGTTAGAGGTTCGCGGTGACAATCAATTCGCAATTGATTTCTATAGAAGAAGAGGCTTGGAAGTAATTGACACGTTGAAAGGATATTACAAGGCTGGAATTGGATATGTCATGCGTGGAACAATTTGATGCAAATAGTCATGTCCTGCCAATGATTCAAGGCAATTGTGGGAAACACGGTCATCGCAGATTTGGTCGATAATGAGTGCATTATTTCTGCCGCATTGATGGATGCAGATGGATTTACGATTGATAGGACTTCCAACCAATTCAAACCTACAGCTATGAATGAAATCTTGGATCTTAATCCAGAAAGTGAGTTGATTACCGTTGTCGGAGAAGAATCTACTGTAATTGTTTCTAGGATTGAAACAGGACATTGCATTGTTATTCAATGCCCAAATGACGGAAATTTGGGTAAAGCTAGGCTCAAATTATCCAAAGCCAAAATAGCGATTCTGCCATTTTTATGAAGGCCTCCCGTAGGGAGGCTTCAAATGGGATAGGCAAGTCGGTCTGTCGCCGAAGGTACGGGAGTACAAGGCGAACAGGTGCGATGGATAATGGCAGAATTGAAGGACACTTTGGAAGAAAAGCGCAAATTGGTTAACGAAAAGGCTACGCAGTACCGCACTACTCGTGATGAGTGGAACTCTAGAACAAAGGAGCATACTGTAATCAGAAATGAACTGAATGCTGAAGTTCGTGAACTAATCCAAAATGTCCGCCAGCAGCGCGAGATTCGTGAGCAAATGAACGAATTAGTGCGTGAAAAGAAATCTATTCGCAATGAAGCAAATAAGAAAGTCAAGCAAGCAAAGTCCATGCTAGACTCTGAACGCTCTGAAAAAGACGAGCGTGAACCAGGGCATCGTGGCGGCCGCCGGGAGCGAAAAGTCACAGTTCACTCCCTCAAGAGAGAATTCGACAGACTCGACCGTGAGATGGAAATGGGTAAACACCTTGGACAAAACGAAAAGAAAGTCATGAAGCGAATGAAGGATATTCGCTCTCAAATCAAAAGCATGCAAGCGTCTGAAGAATCAAATGGTGAATTGAAAGAAGCAAGAGGCATGCTCAAAGAAGCAATGATCGAGCAAGAAGAAGCACACATTGAAGTCCAAAATGCTGCAAAGGCTGCACAAGAAGCACACGATTTGATGTTACAATGGAACAAAGAAGTAGACCGCCAAAGGGAACTCGCTGAATCGGCTCACCGTGAACTTCGTAAATCAAAGAAAGAAGCTGACAAAGCACACCACTTCTACATTGTTTCACTAAGGTGCCTGCACTCAATTCAGGATATTCTAAGAGCCATGAGAGGAACTGCAACCGGTGAGGGCCAAAGAGGAGCTCGTGGCGAAGTCCAAGACCTGATGGCTAAATTGATGAGTGGCGACACTATTTCTACTGAAGAAATGATGCAGTTGCAACGCTTTGACTAACTACAAAGACCATCGAGGGTTACAACGTATTAGGGAGAGATGCATCATGATTGGCAAGGATGAAATCGCTTCGATTATCGAAGACTACGACCGCCTAAAACTGCGAGTCGGAATGACTGCTAGTCATTCTGCCCTAGATATCTGTGATGGAGCAATCGAAGAGGGTTTTCCAACTGTGGCATACTGCCAAAAGGGACGAGAAAAGACCTATTCCGAATATTTCAAAACTCAAAGAACAACATCTGGAAGAGTTCGACGAGGGATGGTTGACAAATCAATTATCATGAACTCATTTAACGATGTTATGAATCCAGATATGCAGAGTGAAATGCGTAAGAGAAACGTGGTTTACATCCCAAACAGGTCGTTCACATCTTATTCTAGCATTGACGATGTCGAGAATAAATTCCACGTTCCGATGTTCGGTTCGAGAAATATGCTCAGAATGGAAGAGAGAACAGAAGACCAAGATTACTACTGGATTCTAGATAAGGCTGGTTTGCCATACCCTGAAGCGATCGAAGACCCACAGGATATCGATTGCTTGGTAATTGTAAAACTACACCACGCCCAGAAGAAATTGGAGCGAGGATTCTTTACTTGCGCATCGTATGAGGAATANGTCGAGAAATCTCAAACTCTGTTAAAAGAAGGTACAATTGACCAAGAGAGTCTTGATGGTGCAAGAATCGAGAAATATGTAATCGGGCCNGTATTCAATCTGAATTTCTTCTACAGTCCTCTCGAAGAAGACATGCCAAAGTTGGAACTTCTTGGCGTCGACTGGAGATTCGAGTCTTCTCTTGATGGACATGTTCGACTTCCTGCTCCGCAACAAATGACCATGCCTGCTCATCAACAAATTCCGGAGATGACTGTTGTAGGCCATAATACTGCAACTATCAGAGAATCACTTCTTGAGGAAGCTTTCGAATTAGGTGAGAAGTTTATCACCGCTTCCAAGGAACATTACGACCCAGGAATTATCGGTCCATTCTGTCTTCAAACCTGTATTGACAAAGACATGAATTACTCAATCTATGACGTAGCACCTCGTGTAGGTGGAGGTACAAATGTTCACGTTTCAGTCGGACATCCATACGGAAATGCAACTTGGAGAAAACCAATGTCTTCAGGCCGAAGGATTGCAATGGAACTGAGAAGAGCTGCTGAACAAGACCGACTCCTCGAAGTTCTAACTTGAAGACGATGTGATGTAATGTCAGACGAGATGTGGATACTAATCTCATTTCTCGTTTTCATGCTCTTTTTTGCTGGCGTAGGCATAGCAAGTATACGTGTTAAGAAAGACACCACTGACGATTATTTGGTTGCAGGGCGAGGCATGCATCCTGCTCTGGCCGCTTTATCTGCAGTAAGTACATGGAACTCCGGTTACATGTTCATCGGTTTCATCGGATTTATTTTCCTGCAAGGATATTCTGCAATTTGGATTGCAGTAGTTTCAACAATCGGGCAACTAGTTGCTTGGATTTGGTTGTACAAGTATATCCAGAAAGAGGGCCAAGAGAGAAACTTGCGCTCATTATCCTCTTTAGTTTCAAGCAAGAGTGGGGCACCAGAGGCTAAATTAGCAGCGATACTTTCTGTGTTTTTCTTAGCAATTTATGCTGCTGCACAACTTACTGCAGGTGGTGTTGCACTAAATTCAATGCTCGGTTGGTCTGAAACTACTGGCATACTAATCGGATTCGTTCTAGTTGTTGCTTACTGCTATGCAGGAGGAATCAGGGCATCGATTTGGACAGATGCTGCTCAATCCTCTGTAATGATAATCGGTTCGACAATCCTGTGCTATGTTGCATTGGGTGAAGTCGGAGGTGTTTCAGGACTTCATGATAGGTTGGCTGATATTGATTCAAGCATGGTCAATGTGTATCCATCTGGACTGAAGTTCGGTGTCACATTGTGGATTGCGGCGTTCTTCTTGGGCGGCTTAGGAGTTGCAGGACAGCCACAGGTTGTTTCCAGAGTTATGACTCTAAATGATGACTCAGATAGAAAACAAGCAATGGTTTGGTTCTTCGTCTGGCAGACTCCATTTATCGCTCTAATGTTCATTATAGGATTAGCATGTCGAGCAATTTTCGATGGTACACTCTCAGCAGATGATGCTGAATCTGGTTTACCGATGCTTGCACAAAGTCTCAATCCAATTCTTGGCGGAGTTATTCTCGCTTCGATTTTCGCTGCAACTATGTCAACTGCAGACAGTCAAGTTCTTGCATGCACAGCTGCGATTACTGATGACATCAAACCTGAGTGGAGTCAAGATCACGGCAAAACCAAGAAGGTAACAATGGTTATTGCAGCATTTGCAACAGCGATTTCCCTTGTAGGTCAACAATTCCCCGGATTTGGTGACTCCGTTTTCGCTCTAGTTGTATTCGCTGTTTACGGCCTTGGAGGAATATTTGTTCCTCTTATCTTGATAAGAATGGCTGGCTATGAACCTGATTCATACCATACAACTTCAATGATGGTCGCTGCCTTATGGGGAGTGCTCGTTTGGACTATCCTTGGATTTGGTGAATATGTATTCCCATCAGTACCTGGAATGGGTGCAGCATTTGCGGTTCACTTCGCATACTGTTGGAAAAGAGACCAATCGAATTCCTATCCATTTGGAAGAGTCAAAATACCTACCAATCAGATCTTTGCAGTAGGTGCATCTCTTGCGTTGATTTTTGTTGTAGTTGGCCTAGAAACATCCTATCAAACATTCGCACCTGATGATGATAGTTCATCAGCTCCAAACCCTGATTCAATGTGGAACTTAACTGTAGATTTTGAATACTCATATTCGGAAGAAACTATCCTAATCAGTGATGGTTCAACAAATAGTTTCTATTTCGACGTTCCTGCTGACGTAATTCAGGTAACTTTCATGCTGAATTATTCGGAATCCAATGAAGGAGGGTTCGGCGAGCAATGTGATGATGTTGATTCAGACTATGATTCATCTAATGTGCCAATGGAATTCATTGTGTGGAATTTGGATAATCTCTCGGGACAAAATTGCGGTGAAAATTCACTCGGCGGATTCTCTACATGGAGTAGTTTTTCACAGACAGATACATACGAAAAACAACAGGCTGCTATTGATTCTCTTACGGTTGAAAAGGAAAGTGGAGAAATCGTGTTTAATGTCAATGTAAATGTTAACACAGCCACTCCAGTAAATGGTGATAACGGTGAAGAAATTACGATGTCTGCTACTTATCTCAAATACGTTAGCCACGATTTAACTGAGGCTGAATGACATCCCTTCTTTGCCAACCTTCCANCCTAATTCGGTTACNGGAGTNTCATCNCTGCACANNGGATTTGTGTGGTTTAGGTGAATGAATACTACTTCGCCATCTCCTTCTCTTCGCTCACCAAGCATCTGTAGGGTTTGCTCAACCGGAGGATGAGGAACTTTGCTTTGGTCACGGTGCTTGAGTTCATCTGCACTGTAAAATGTACCATCAATAAGAGCAATATCTACTTCAAAATGATTCAACCAAGCTCTCAAGTCATGCCCTCGCAGTGTCTCTTGCCATGTGTCGTGGTCAGGTAAGAACAGCAGAGTTTTCTCTGCCTTGATTAGATATGCATGCATGTCTGACAACTCATCACGATGTGGGACTTCAATTGCTTCAACAATTACTCCTGGTAGTTGATACACACTTGCTACTCTTGGGATGAATACTCCATCTGAGAGTAAAGTGGACCAGTGAGGTGTTCTCTCGATTAGATCTAGCATCATCTTTGAGCAATACAAATTGACGCCTTTTGCCGACATTGTTTCTTTTCCAAACAATCCAAGACCATCCACATGCCCAATGTGTGCATGAGTGAGGAATACAGAGTCTACAGAATTACAACCCCATATTCTCAACTGGTCACCTAAATGACGTGTTGCCTCGAAAAGGTGCTTGCCGCCTTCTGCGTCAGTTAATCCAATTGAAACAGGATATCTTTGCTCTAAGTCAATACAGCAATCGCAGCCTACCTGAGGCACACCACCGTCTTGAGCCGAACCTAATAGGACGACTTCAACCATTAATTCCAACCTCAAATCTTGCGAACCCACTGACGTGTGGTCGCATCACGCATGTACCAAGCACCACTGGCTGCAGGGTACTCTAGCCATTCATTGCCGTCGCTGCGCATGGTACCAACATCATACATTGTTGGAGCCGCAGGTGTTGCTGGTTGAGGCACCACTGCCTGATTTCCAGGTAGTGCTGCAGGGTCAGGAGACGCTGCTTGTACAACTGGCTGAACACTTGGCTGCTGGTATTGTGGATAGGCTGGTTGTGCAGTCATGTCCGGCATAGCAGGTTGAGTTGCAACGGGTTGCTGGTACTGAGCATAAGCCGGTTGAGCAGACATATCTGGCATAGCAGGCTGAGCATACATGTCAGGCATGTTAACTCCTTGATTCCAATCCTTATCATCGCCATCATCGCTTCTCAATCGTGTAATCACCAATCCAAGAATGATGAGAACCAAAATTACTCCGACTGAAATTCCGCCATATTTGAGAACGCTTCCACCGGTTTCTTCGACAACTGCTTCACATCCATTTTGCTTAGCAACACCAGCAACATCAGGGCACTCATCAGCATCCTTACCGCTTGGATTATCTCCGAATCCATCACCATCTGTATCGTTCCATTGTGAAGATTCACCAGGGAATGCATCAATCAAATCAGCCCAGCCATCGTTGTCAGAATCTGTGCATCCTAGCACTCCTCCTTTGAAGGAATAGCCGGATTCGTTTGCACATGAATCTGGGCTCGTGCCTAAGGGATTGTCTCCAAAGCCATCGCCATCAGAATCAGACCATTGTGTTGGGTCACTAGGGTTCCAATCGGTTCCTTTTGGCGGGTCAGCCCAGCCATCACCGTCGAAATCAGGACACCCTTCAACATCCTCAGTTGAGTTACCATAGAACTCTGGGCACGCATCATATCCATCGGCGACTCCATCACCATCTGAATCAAGATATTCGTTTGCATCTGCAGGGAATGCATCCATGAAATCAGCCCAACCATCGCCGTCGCCATCAGGACATCCTAGAATATCGTCTTGCCAAGAATTACCTGGCAAAGTAGGACAAGCATCTTGATCTCTAGCATATTGATAATATTCCCCTGGCCAGTTCGTATTTCGGTCAATCCAAGAGAGGTTTCCGTAGTTATCGCCAAAGCCATCTTCGTCCCAATCTGACCATTGTGTGTCGTCTGAAGGGAATGCATCGGCGCCATCTCCTACAGACCAATCATCATCAGCTGTAGAATAACCGTCCATATCAGGGTCAGGACAGCCATATCTGTCTAGAACAGAAGTTCCTGAGATTGTTGGGCAATGGTCAGGAGTGTTTCCATCTTGGTTGTCACCATAACCGTCACCATCGGTGTCAATCCATTGAGTTGGGTCATTTGGTAAATCATCATCTGAGTCTGCCCAGCCGTCACCATCGCCATCAGGACATGCAAGAGTTCCACCTAATGTGGAATTACCAGCAGTGTTTGGACATGAATCCTCTAAATCAGCCCAACCGTCACCGTCACTATCAACGCAACCGGTGTATGTTCCAAGTGTCGAGGTACCTGCAATTTTGTTACAATCATCTTCTGCATCATCGAAACCATCGCCGTCATCATCTGAATCTTCGTCAGCATCTCTGCATCCGTCACCGTCTAGGTCGTTAGATGAATCTGAAACCCACCAATTACGAGGTGGAGTGTAGGAACTCAAACAACCGTCGTCATCGTCTTCGATTCCATCATTATCGTCGTCATTGTCTTCACTGGAATCCTTACAGCCGTCGTTATCAAAGTCGGTTGTAGAATCGCTGGTCCAATTCCATGCGCCACCACGAGGACAGTCGTCACCAGAATTATCGGTGATTCCATCATTGTCATCGTCATAATCGCACTCGTCACCATCTCCGTCCAAGTCAGAATCGATTTGAAGTGGGTTGTTGGTGTTTGGACAATTATCTGTCAAGTCATTTACACCGTCGTTATCTTTGTCTGCATTGTTGACTGGGTCTAAAGCCCAGATAACCAGATCTAAGCCTCCACTACTCGTCACGGATTGTGTACCCTTGTTAATAGTAGACTGGAACGAACCAAATGCCGCTGGGATGTCTGTCATGTTGACTGCTACTCCAGCGAATAAATCATCAGCACTGCTTCCTAGATTTTCCACCCAATCCCAATTACCATTCGAATCAAGCATTGCCATGTATAGGTCTAATCCACCATTCGTATTTGCAACATGAACTCCGAAGGTTGTTGAAGTGGATATTAATCCTCCAACAATGAAATCACCTGTTGAGGTTTGGGCAATAGACATCGCTCTCTCTGTAGCGCCACTACTTCCTGCGCTAGCTGCCCAAGATGTTGAACCTGATTTCAAAACTTTAACCACGTATGCATCACCATTACCTCTATCTGTCAATGTGTTCTGATTTCCTGCATCCATTGAACCCAAGAATACACCTGAAACGATAACATCATCATTCGGAGTAATCAGCAAATCATCTGGCAAATTGATCTCCGATGCCGCACTTGCGAAACCAATGACATCTTGTGCAACACCTGCAGGGCTCCACTTGATTAGAATCGTATCACGTTGGCTAACAGCTTGGTGAGTCAGTCCGTTCTCTGTAAATGAGCCTGCAGTAGAGCCAGCTTGCCAGATATTGCCCATAGAATCAACGGCTACTGGCCCACCTTCGTCATCACCAATTCCGCCTGCTGTAACAGCCCAGTTAGTTGCGCCAGAGTTTCTATCGAGTTCAACTAGGAATAACTCGTCATCAGGGCTGATTTCTGTAATACCTCCAAAGTCAGTCGTACCTTGATGAAGACCGGATACGATGACATTACCATTGAATGTTTCAGCAACTCCTGTAATCAGGCTGAAATTGCCTGTTCCGCCTGCTGTATCGAATGATGTTGCCCAAACCCACTGACCCGTTTGGTCAATCTTTGCAATGAAGCCATCACCTGCGCCATTCGTTCCCGTTAAAGCCGGAGACGAAGGTTGTGAGCCAAATATCACAGTGCCGAAAATCAAACCTGCGATGTATGCGTCACCTGCCATTGTAACTTCCATTGTTTGCATTAACAACAATCCCTGTGTAGCATCTGGCATTACTGCCCATAGCCAATTTCCTTGTTCATCCATCGCCGCGACATATGTATCTGCATCCAGTTGGGTGTTATATGGAGAAGTTGCCTGCAACTGAGTAGAACCGAAAGTCAGTGAGTTTCTAGTATCTCCAGCAACAATCCAACCGTTTGGTATTGCACCAATACCTGTGCCGTTAACGTGCCCAGTAGCAGTTCCTGCTTGAATCAAAATTTCTGGCTCTGAATTAGCAAAAAACTTGTCTTCTACATCGTCTAATTCTATGTCGTTGGTTATAGGAATCAAACTTCCTAACAAGATTGCGATGATTGCAATGCTCAGTATCCCACGAGTGCGCATGGTTGGTGGTCAAGTTTGAAGGTCATGAATCCTTTGTTCAATAGTTCATGTGCAATTTATTCGACAACCCATCTAGAATCCATTCTGCGCCTGTAGCATCCGTGCCTTTGTGAGCAGGAACTAGTACATCGTATGTCTCCACAATTGCGGTTTCCGAATCGAAGACCCACCACCGGAGCAAATCACCCATACCATCGGAATGCGAACGCCTTTCAGATAGTAACTCGGAGAAATCAGGCTTTGCATCAATTGACATCTTCACATGATTCAACATTGGTGAGCGTTCTAGCAATTCAATTTCTTCCAAGACATGCAAACTACCTATGTTCAATACCCAACGAGATATTTCATCTTCCCCTGGACCTTTCAGCATCCCAGTCACTCTGTGAAGCTTGGCTGGAATCAATACTGGCTTTGCCATTGAGACATCAAGACCTTTATCTTCTAAAATTGAGAAATCATTTGATGGTTTTAGTGTGAATGGGCCCGGGCCTGAGAATAAATCTGGTTCGTTGTGTTCAACAGTTTCTGATTCTTCTTCCAATATCTGCAATCTTCCATCAATGACAGCATGCCCAATAAATGCAGCAATGTCATTCAATGTCCATATGACCAATTTTCTGCCATCTCTAGAAGGAGCATTGTTGACATCGAAAGATATCTTTCGCTCAGCAATGAGAAGGTGATCGCCTCTTGGTGCGTCGAATAACCACGATTCAACGCCTGCTATGTCAAGTGGAGCAAAGCCTTGGCCAGTACCCCACAATTCCATTCCTTCTTTCATTCCAAGATTGGATTGTTCTGGAGTGACATCGATTAATCTTCCAAACCAGGAAATAACGCCCGGCGCAGTTAGAGGAGGAGAATTGGTGTCAATGCTGACGCTCAACCTCCTTAGAACTGCGACCATGTCAAGGGCCATATACCCTCTAGAGATGAAACCGTCTTTAGTTTCACTCTAGGTTGTTATCCAAAGTTAGCAAGTCTGATTCACCTGCATCTATGACTGTGATAGTCGAGACGCTGAAAGGCTTTCCAGATGCAACACCAAGGTCACGGTTAACCAATCCAGTTCTGTGTATGGTGACTTCCGGGTGCTTTGCAGCAAGGTCGTCAATATACTCCTGGGGGCAGTTAGCAGCTAATACGATGCATTTGGCATCGCCCTTAGCACAAGCATCGATTGCTTGGCGTTGGCCAAACAATAGTTTCCCTGTTGTACTTGCAATCTTTAGTTGTCTACTTATATCCATTATTCATTCCTCCACAATTTTGCTTCTCAATGTTGAATTCACTCTGGGATGTAATACAATTCCACAGAACCTGTACCAAGACTGATTGGCTGACCAACGATAATGTTCTCAGCAACACCAGTTAGGTTGTCTCTTTCTCCGATGATACCTGCCTTCAGTAAGTGGTTAACAGTAACTTCGAAAGCAGCACGAGCAAGGATAGAGTGCTTGGTACCTGAAACACCGTGGCGACCAATCGCACGAACTTCTCCTTCGCTGGTCATTACATCTGCAACCATTAGCAAGTGTCTTACGTCAACTTCTAGACGTGCTCCGTCCAGAGTTGCTTGTAATTCATTGACAATTGCTTGACGAGCAGCCTCAATTCCGAGGTACTGGTAAATCTCAATGATGTTGTTTGTATATGTTCTAGATCTGTCGATTCCTTCCATGTCGGAAATCCTAGGAAGGTTACTTCCGATAGTGGACAGGTAATACTCACCAGTCTTGTCGTCCAACTGAACATTTGCACGCTCAATGTTTGGAACTCCCTTCAAGCGCATGTCTCTAATCTTGTCTTCAAGCTGTAGAAGTTCAGTGTAAGATGGTGGGTTCTCTGCCAAGGTCTTCATGTCCTCTTCGGTCTGAATTCCTGGAATCAAAGTCAATGTTGAAGGATTCTTCTCCTTATCTGCCTCTACGTACAGTCTTAGGGCTCGCTCCAACTTATCCTTGACTTCAGCAGGAGTCATTCCCTTCTGCTTTAGGTTACCCTTCTTCAACTTCAGAACCAATCTTCGTTGCGCAACGTCAGTGTTGAGGTCAGCGATATTTACTGTAGTAGTAATTTCAATCGCAGCTGCTAATTTCTTAGCAGCATCAGCAGATTGACTTTTCTCACCTTGAAGACGAATGGTCATAGTTGGGGTGTTTGGAACCTTACGAGCATCTACGATTTCGATAATTCTAGGAAGACCTTGTGTTACGTTAACTGTTGCAACACCCGCATAGTGGAAAGTACGCATGGTCATCTGAGTACCTGGTTCACCAATCGATTGTGCAGTGATAATTCCTGCAGCCTCATATGGGTCGATTAGAGCCATTTCTCTTGCCTTTCCTGCTTCAGCAACAAGTGCTCCTGCTTGCTTCTTAGTCAACTTAGCCATATCTCTGTTGTGAACTGCTTCAGTCAAATCGTGAATTGTCTGTTGAGAGAACTTGAATCCAGCATCATCTGCTGCTGCCTGAATCGACTTGAATACAGGATCTTCTGCTAGTTCATCATCATAGATTTTAGGAATGCCTTCAGCATTCAATTCTGGATTATAAGGCTCCAATTCTAGAACTGTCTTTGCAGTGCGACGACGACGTGTTCCACGGCGTAGACGAACTGAGGTTGTTGCTGAATTATCGCTAGTTGAATCACGACTTGGAGATGCAGCACCGGCGATGATTCCGTGAATTTTTGCAGCAGTATCAGAGTCAGTTTCGCAGAACTGGGCAATCTCTTGGGCTGTTAGAATCTTTACGTCATCCCACTTTCTGTCATCTGCCAATTTGTGAGCAAATTCCTCAGGGACAAGCATGTCCATCAATTTCTTCTTTGTTGCGCTCTTAACTACCATCAGAGGTCACCTCCTGCAGCTGCTTCAGAATCTCCCTCGTCATATCCAAGGTCGAATTCCTTGTCACCTTTATCGACGTACTCTTCTTCCTTCATCTTTGTAGGGCCGTCGGTGCCTAGTGCTTCATCGACTACTACATCGATGTTGAACGGTTTACCGTGCACACCACGGCTTGGGTCGATTCCATCTTCTCCATAGGAGAACTGAATAATTCTGTCAGCAGTGTTTCTTACTGACAACTTTTCATCATCATAGACCTTCAAATCGTCCATAGCGTTGATGAGTCTTCTCTGCATGTAACCAGACTTACTGGTACGAACCGCTGTATCGACCAGTGATTCTCTTCCAGATACTGAAAGCATGAAGAACTCTGTTGGCTCAAGACCACGCTTGAATGAAGAGGAAATGAATCCCTTCTCTGTTGCACCCAGTCCGCCACGCTTGAAGTGAGGTAGAACACGCTGGTGGTAACCACGCTCTAGACGTGCACCACGGACCTTAGCTTGTCCAATACTTCCTGCCATCATTGTCAGGTTGTCCATCGAACCTCTTGCTCCAGAAATTGCCATTCCCACAGCAGCGTTAGAGTTACCTGGGTGATTCAATTCTTCCTTAGCAACGTCACCAGCAGCTTGCTTACCTTGGTCTAAAATTACCATGATGTTCTCTTCTAGTGTTTCCTTAGGTGTTCGTCCAGGTCTGGTTTCGTATCCTCTACCATCCTTACCGAACTTCTCAAGTTCCGTACGTACTTCTGCACGAGCCTCAGCGTTGTGGCGCTCAATTTCGCTCAATGCTTCAGCAGATAGATCCTCATCATCGATACCAGTGGTAAATCCTAGAGAAGTACATGCACCAATTGACAGACGAGTGAACTCGTCGAGGAACTTTGCACCTTCGGATGATCCGTTAGTCTGAACAATTGCATCCAGAAGTCTTCCATCTTCTGCACCAATAGCACGCTTATCCAGGGTTCCTGAAACCTTTCCTTTCTTGACAACTACATCGTCATTCGAACGGCTTCTGAACCGCAAATGGATGTTTTCAGGAATGATAACTGATACCAAATCTTCTCCGTTGAAGTATTCTCCCTGAGGACCTTTGTGAACCTTAGGTAACTTCCCGGTGTAGCCGATGTTTCCTAGCATCTCTAGACCATGGCGCTTCGAAATCTGCGTGTCCGGTCGAGATAGTAGGTATGCTCCAGAAATGTGGTCGTGGATACCGCCGATAACGGCACCACCATATCTTGGAGTTAGGATGTGTTCTTGAACACGCATCAGAATCTTTGCTTCAGCGCGTGCTTCTTCTCCTTGAATGACGTGAAGGTTCATCTCGTCACCATCGAAATCCGCGTTATATGGAGTACATACTGCTAGGTTGAACCTGAATGTATGCCCCTCCATGACTCTAACTTCGTGTACCATCATCGACATTCTGTGAAGAGATGGTTGTCTGTTGAAGATTGCAACATCTCCATCAATCAAGTGACGCTCAACAATCATACCCGGTTTAGGATTACCATTCATATCAATAGTTGATAGTCGGTCTTCAACACGTGTACGCTCCCCCCACTCGTTATCTGGGCTGCCACAGTGAGGACATGCCACCTCGAGGTGCTCGGGGAAAGGTGTATCTGGGTTTGCCAGTTCAAACTTCCAGCGATGATGAAGGACTGCTCTAGGGTCGTCCTCTGCAAGAGAGTTACCATCGACATCCTCACCACGTAGATTTGCTAGTGTTGCAGCTTCGTCGATTGCATACGAAACCATTTCTTCTCCACCAGCAACTGCTTCTTCTCGAGAAACGAATTTCTTGACAACAAGGCCCGGTAGGAAGTTAGGTGCTGGCAAAACAGAGTGAAGATCGAATCTTTGAGTTGTCTCTTCCATACATTCTGGGTTGTGACAACGGAAACCAGAGTTAATTAGACGACTTCTTTCGTTAATTCTACGGCGGCGCTTGTTGCCATCAATAACATAGTTGACACCAGGGTGTCTATCAGGTCCACGAAGAATCATCTGACGCATTTGTTCACGGTTACGGGTTGTAACACGGATTGGGACAGTCAATTCTTTAGCAACCTTTGTTGGCACACCAACTTCGTTGACACCTAGGTATGGGTCTGGCGAGATAACAGATCTTGCACAGAAGTTGACACGCTTTCCTGACAGGTTAGAACGGAATCTTCCTTCCTTACCTTTCAATCTCTGTGTCAGAGTCTTCAAAGTTCTGCCCGAGCGGTGGCGAGCAGGTGGGATTCCACTTGTTTGGTTATCGAAGTAAGTAGTAACGTGGTACTGTAGAAGTTCCCAAAGGTCTTCAACAATCAACTGCGGAGCACCAGCGTCACGGTTTTCTCTCAATCTCTGATTGATTCTCAGTACATCGACAAGCTTGTGTGTCAAGTCGTCTTCAGAACGGTCACCAGAGTCTAGAGTAATAGAAGGTCTTACTGTAATTGGAGGTACTGGTAGCACCTTCAAAATAATCCATTCAGGCCTGTTCTCCTTGTGCATTCCTAGGAAGATCAAGTGTTCCTGAGGGATACCTTGTAGCCATTCTCTGATGTCACGAGCATTCAACTTTCTCTCAGTAGCCTTAGCGCCACCTTGAGCAACTATGTGTTCCTTGAAAGTTGTAGGCTTGTCTAGAACAATCTTACCTTGTTGTGCATTGCAGTGCATACAAATGGTTCTTCGAGCTTCGGAAGTCTTCTTCTCAATCTCCTTGATGATCTTGGTGAATGGAGTTGAACCAACACCGTGCTTCAAGATGATGTCGTGAACTCTCTTGCGGTAGTAGTCTTGCTCAGATGGCTCATCTTCGTTAGCCATGCCGGGAGCAGTACCGCCTGCTTCGTGCAGCAAAATCTTGCTACATGAATTGCAGGTTGCCTTCAATGCAGTCTTGATGAGGTTGACGAAACCGATGTGAATTACTGGTAATTCTAATTGGATGTGACCAAAGTGACCTGGGCTTTCGTCATACTTACAGTTGTCAGTAGGACAAAGCAGACCCGGTTCAATAACACCCATGTGAGGGTCCATCAAACCTTGACGGTAAGCGTGACCATCGTCCTTGTAGGTGTCTGCGGTCTTGACCTCAACTGAAGACATCTTACGAATCTCAGTAGGGTCCATCAAGCTAAAGCGGATGCTTGCGATTCTCTTTGGAATCATTGTTGTGCTATTTCTGCTCATCTGCGGTCCTCCAGTTCTAGGCGCATTGCCACTCCGAGACTCTTCATCTCATCGAGTAGCAACTTGAATGCGTATGAGGTTTGTACTTTGTACACCTCTGCACCATCACCGTGTATTGGTGATACGTAAGTACGTCGTTTTGGATCATACCAAGCGATGTGACCAGATTGAGCACAAACGAATAGGTCGATTCCATCAGATTCGTCTAGTAGACGGTCTTTGATAACCATCGATGCACCGTGAGCAATCAAACAGTCACGCTCCATTTCTCCGAATCTTAGACCACCTTGTCGTGCACGACCTTCAGTCGGCTGACGAGTTAGAATCTGGACACGTCCACGGCTACGAGCGTGGATCTTACCAGATACCATGTGGTGCAACTTCTGATAGTAGATACATCCAACGAAGATTTCAGCAGGATATGTTTCTCCAGTCTCACCATTAACCATTACTTCACGGCCAGTGTGGTCGTATCCGTTACGGACCAGGCTGTCACGTAGGCTTCCTTCCTTCTCTCCACGGAATGCAGTTCCATCGATTCTGCGTCCTTCTAGAGAACCGACCTTTCCACCGATCATTTCGAGAACGTGCGCTACAGTCATTCTGGAAGGAATTGCGTGTGGGTTGATAATCAAGTCAGGAATAACACCATCACGAGTGAATGGCATGTCTTCTGCGTTGACCAATCTTCCGATTACACCTTTCTGTCCGTGACGTGAAGCGAATTTGTCTCCAACTTCAGGAACCTTGTGTGAGCGAACCATACATCGTACTAGACGTCCGGAGTCGAGTGACTCTGTGACATACACATTGTCGACCCATCCTTTCTCACCATGGCGAACAGGCATGGATGATTCACGTCGTTCTTGTGCTTGCAAGAACGCTCCAGCTCCAGTTTCTTCCAAGAATCTCGGAGGGCTGGTCTTTCCGACTAGTACATCTCCGCCTTCTAGATACTTCTCAGGATGTGGAAGTCCATCTGCCTCGAGGTGGTCATACGAGCCAACTGGCTTCAGACCCTTGACTTCTTCAAGTCCAGTACCTGGAATCTCGATTTCTTCAACTTGTCCACCTGGGAATCTGCGGCGCTCAGCATTGTAAGTTCTGTTGAAAGTAGAACGTCCCAGAGCACGCTGCACACTTGACCTGTTCAGGATAACAGCGTCCTGCATGTTGTATCCGTGCAGGCTCATTACAGCAACAATGAAGTTCTGGCCACCAGGTCTGTCATCGAACTTTGTAGTGTCCATCGCTTGAGTATGTGTAATTGAGCGCTGAGGGTAGTGCAGAACGTGCAGCCTTGTATCAGGTCGTAGCCTGTAGTTGGCACTAGGAAGTCCCAGGGACTGCTTTACCATCGCTGTACCACCAGTAACACGAGGAGTTGAGTTGTGTTCAGGATATGGAATCAGTGAAGCACATACACCCAATACTAACTGTGGATCAATTTCACAGTGAGTGTGTTCTGATGTGTAAAGTAGTGGTACGTTGAATACAGCGTCGGCCTTTTCACCATTAGGCATGGATACTCTAGCCTGAAGCTTAGCATCAGTAGCAGACGGCTCACCCAAGTTCAACCAAGTTACGTTGGAATGGCTAACAGGACGTCCTGCGAATTCATTTCCTTCAGGAACAACTTCTGGAAGTACGAACGGACGAGGTGCGATGTAGAGGTCTTCTTCCTCTTCAGCATCAATCCATTCTACAACTCCTTCGTTGACAAGGTCCTTGAATGTCAGTTCACCTGCAGATACCATCTCTAGGTGCTTCTGAGTTAATCTTGGTGCACCATCGTATAGAATAAGAACAGGTCTCAGGATTCTTCCTTTGTCAGTGTTGATGAATATGTCCTTGTTGACATTATCATATCTGATTGAAACTTCAGATCTAATTGCACCACGGCGGCGAGCATTCTTGAATTGAGTTACTAGATTCTTACCACGCTTGTGGACTCCATAGATGTCACCATTGACGTGAATTCTGTCACCATCTGTCCAGTCATCTGGCTGGAATACATCCATCTCATCTAAGCGAGTGCGGATTTCTTCCTCAGGAACTGCCTCAGAGATATCAATCATCTGAGCTGCATTCTTTACCAGACCACAGTTCTGACCTTCAGGAGTCTCGTTAGGACACAATCTACCCCACTGAGTAGGGTGCAGGTCACGAGCTTCGAAGTGAGGTTGGCTTCTAACTAGCGGGCTAGTTACACGGCGCATGTGAGACAGAGCCGATAGGAAAGTGGTCCTGTCTAGTAGTTGGCTTACTCCAGAGCGGCCGCCGACCCAGTTACCTGTTGCCAGGGCGTGCATGATTTTGCTAGTTAGAACATCGGGCCTCAAGCAAGATGTGATCTTTAGTTCACGCTTGCGGTTGTGATGGCGTTCTAGTTGGTACTTTAGATCGCGAGCAAGTTGTCCCATCGATACACGGAACAAATCTTCGACTAAGTCACCTGCCAAGCGAACACGCTTGTTTGCATAGTGGTCCTTGTCGTTTGGCTTGCGGCTTGTGATTGCCATTTCTAGAACTTGGCGGACGATTCTTCCAAGGAAAATCGCCTTCTTCTTACGGTCTTCAACTTGGTCACCCAAGTGAGGAAGTAGTTCGCGGTCTAGCAATTGATTGACTCTTGCTTCACGGTATTCTTTCTGTTGACCTGCAGCGAATTTCTTCTCAAGCCAGCCATGAGCTTCGTCCATTGAATCGACAGCGTATTCCTCGTTGTCTTTGACTTCGTTGATGTTAGCAACGATGAACTTGAATGTCTCAGTAGGACCTGCAATTGCCTGGAACAATTCTTGGTCATTCTCAATACCTAGCGCACGCATTAGAAGTACAACAGGAATTGCAGTTGTTCCAGCAGTACTAATCTTGACCATTAGCATACCGTCACGGCGCTTTTCCACAGTTAGTGGCTTCCTCATACCGTCCTTTTGCGAGAAAATCTTCGCAACTTCAGTCTTCTTTGCATATCTCTTGTTGATCTCGACTGTAACACGGTTTGGCGCAAGGTCTTCCATGGAAATCAGTACTCTTTCAGTACCGTTGATGATAAAGTAGCCACCAGGGTCGAGAGGATCTTCGCCCTTTTGTCTCAACAAATCTCCCCACATCTTTCTGTCCTCATCAGAGGTAGTTGGATGTAGAACACGGTCTCCTGCGATGTGGTTTGCATGCAAATTACATCTGCGGCTGCGAACCATAATTGGCATGTTTCCGACTTGTACTCCCTTTTCTGGTTGAGTTGGAACGCCATTCCTGTAAATTGTAAAGTCCATCTTTACAGGTGACATGTAAGTTAATTTCCTCAAACGGCACTCCATTGGAGATGAAGGATGGTCGCTACCATCTGCTTCACGTATTGTTGGCTCGCCAAGTTGTATGTTCTTGACTCTGATGATAATATCTTGGTCAATTACGTCAAGTTTGATTAAACCACCCTTTTCATCTTCGACTTCTTCATCAGTACCTACTCTGATACTGCGAACAATTTTCTCCATTCTGGACAGAGAATTGTCCCCTGTTGGAATACAATCGTCATAAGAAGCCAACTGGTGATTGACTAGGCTACGTTCTCGGAAAAATGATTCAATAATCTCCTTCATGATACCACCTCGGCTCAGCTGCCCTCCACAATTAATCTGTAAGCAAACGAAACACCAGCGGATGGTGACTTTCTTACAACTTTCAACACACGGTCTGCCAACCATCCGGCAGGCAGAGGAACATGGTCTTCATCTCCCTCAGATGCAGCGTCATGTGCCTTTTCAGTGGATTCTTTAATCACTTGGACAACTGGATCGGTAATCAAAACCTTAGGAAGTAATTCCTTTGCGAGTCTTGTCTCGCCGGTTTCTTTGTCGGTGGTCAGTAGACCCCATGGAGCTAGGTGCTCCTCTTCTTCTTCAACTGGAACTAACTCCTGGTGAGGGACTAATACGTGATTTAGTACATTGAATTTGGTTCCAGCCAAATCCATGTCGTCATCAAGAAGAGCCTTTCTTGAAATAGTAATTTTACGGCTTCTTCGCTTCTGTCTGCGTTGACCTAATTCAGCGAGGGCATTCATTGCGCCGGTGAAAATTTCGTCGTCTTTGGAAACGCCGAGAACAGATGCAATTTCATCTGCTGGCATTGCCTTAATATCAGTCATGTTTCGATCTGTAGCGAGTTTGTGAGCATATTCTTCTGCGATGCCCATTTCCATTAATCGCTTCTTAGTTGCCGACTTTACTACCATAACACACGCCCCGCCTTGCCCTGTATACACCGGTCCTGTTCTTGTCAGGCGGGCCTGACGGGGTTCGAACCCGCGACCGTCCGGTTAAAAGCCGGACGCTCTACCTGACTAAGCTACAGGCCCAAATGTATGTCTTGGGCTTCTTGGCCGACCTGAATAGGGTTCTTAAATCCTCCGCCATCAAAAAAACTACGCTGAACGCACGACGGAGCGGGCCCGAGGATTACCTCACAGGCAGACCTAGTTTTCTGCTCAAAGACATAAAGGCTTCGGAGGCATTGTGAGGCGATTTCTCTAAACGCCTCACTCAATCGCAGTTGATGTGAATAAACAATAATCCTACAATAGGAATTAAGTCCAAAACCCATGGGAGTAATCGGGCCCAATGAGTAAGGACAGTGTTTTTTCTCCTGAAGATACTTCCGAGGAAGTAGAGAGATTGGACAGGCCATCCAAGATTGTATCCTGGAAACCTAAGGAAGATTATGTGTTCGAAATCACAATTCCTCCCACTGTTTATCCACCTAGAGAAGATACTGATTTATTTGCGAGGAGACTGATAAATCTAGGCCCAGGTAGAGGCCGGAAGTTTCTAGAAATCGGTTGTGGTTCCGGCGCGCTAAGTTTGTTAGCATCATCCCTTGGATGGAAAGTTAGTTCTTGTGACATCAACCCTTTCGCAGTCGTAGCTTGCAGAGGTAATCTTGAATCTCATTCATTAGAAGGTCGAGTCAAGGAAGGTGGAGTGGGGCCAGAAGAGTTCCCATTTACTGGCAAATTTGACTTGATAATCTGGAATCTACCATACATTCCTGTAACCGAAGTCAATGATGTTCTTGGACCTATGGAAGAAGCCGCCCTGATAGATAGCGATGATGTTGGATTGGCGAATAGATTGGTCGACTGTATTACTAGTAACCAACTACTTGCTACTAGTGGGAAGATAATGATACTAGGAAGAGATAATTTGCAATTTAACAACAACATTTTCGCAAAAAGAAAATGGGATGAAATCAGTTTTGAAGACGATGAAAAATTAGTAATCTATTGCCTTTGGAAACCATTTGAAAATGCCACCAATAAGTACGTTGAGCGAACAGGTTCTACCAATGATGATCTGATGAGTTTTTCAGGAATAGGAAGTCACATCTCAACATCTTGGCAAGACTCGGGAAGAGGTAGAAGAAACAGGAAATGGCATTCTATAGAAGAATCATATGCGGGGTCATGGATTGTCGCTGAAGGCACAAACATCAACCCCGGTTTGATTCAACTTTCAGGTGGACTCGCCGTTCAAAAATCAATCAACGACCCTAGACTAAAGTTGAAGTGGCCAAACGATATTCTTTACGAGGGTAGGAAGTTGTGTGGGGTTCTAGTTGAAGGCAAATCAATTGGTAGTGAAACCAAAGTGATTATTGGAATTGGAATAAATCTGAAAGGTGGTGTAAATTTAGAAGAATTTGAAATCGCCAGTCTTGAGGAGATTTCTGATTTGACATTTGAGGAAATCGATACTAGATTGAACATTGAATTATCTTCTCTGCTGGAAGAGAAAGAGAATATACCTCCAGTTGATTTTGAGGACATCAGGAAACAAGTTCATGATTTCATGTTAGACTATGCAAAGCCCAAGTTTGAGGGGAAAATCTACGAAAGATTCGAATTGAATAATCGCGGAGAGCTGGTACTAGATGGGAAAATTGTAGACGATGGGGATGAAGTAGAATGGATCTAATCTTCCAATAATCCTTCCATCGGTTCATCTTCAGATTGTTTAGAGATTCTCTTCAAAATTCCAAATGCAAGAACCAGAGCGCCTATCGGATATAGGCCGTAATCAATGATTATTCCTCTACTTACTGAATAATCAATCTCAGAATCCTCTTCGACAGAGAAATTGAAGGTGTGAACTCCAGATGTATCAGCTTCATACTCCCATCCAGCATCCTTATTGTCGATGAAAACAGAGGTTTCGTCAGGTAAAATCACAGTTGGCCTTACCTCTCCTTCTATCACTTCAAGAGTGAAGACATCACCTTCAGACAAATCGTATTTTACTTCAAAATAATCGCATTCATCTTCATCACAATTAAGCGAAACAGGAGTTGACCAAGCTTGTACCACTAACATTGTCAGAAGAATAGTCGAGCCTATAAGAATCATCACATCCTCACTCTTTACAGGCGGTGCGGCTCCTCCTGCTCCCATATTGTAGCGGGGAACGGTTTAGCACTTCAACGCTTTCTAGGCTTCCGTGAGAAATTCATTCGCTCACGAACAAGGCGAATCTTGCCACTTGAGGTTACGCTGACCACTCTACCTTTGCTTAGCGAGTTACGAATCGATTCATATTCTTCCAAACGGACGACTAAAATGCATTTTCCATCTTCAAAGTCGTATAACTTCACGGGAAAATACTGCAGATAATTCTCCAATTCACTCCTTGAATCAAAGCCTTTACACTCGCAGCCAATCCATCGACGCTTGCCTCGCAACGCCTTTGTCAATTTCTTGGTCATAACCAGCCCTCAAGGGCATTTGTCTTAACATGATGCTATCACTCGCCGGTTTGGGCGGAGCCATGAGTGACGATTCTGTAGATGAATTTGAGCAGATTGGAATCATCCAACTGATCAAAAATATGCTATCTCCACGCACTCTACCTCACATAATTATGATTGCATTGATATCAACTGTTCTTCTATTCATCGTGGATTCACAAGAAGTTCTTGTTGCGATGTCGTTTATTTCTTTGGCAATTTCATATGTGTTGATTGCAGTACTTTCCAATTCTAAGATTGTACAAAACCTGACTAAGTTGCCAGAACAGAAAGGCGATTCACAGTGGCTAGTACGTTTATTCTTCAGTTTTAGAATTACAATCGTACCAATCCTAATTGCAGCGATTATAGTAGGTATACTGTGGAGTTTCACTGGTGGAGATGATAATGGATGGATTTCACCTCTCCTAGCATCTTTGTTCATAGTTTGGTCGATTGCCCAGGCTGCCTCATTCAGAGCAGGTATGGTAGAATGGTTAGCTAATGGATTAGGCGATGCCAAGTTGCACACCTATCAAGAAAAAATCTCTACTGCATCGCAGATTTTTGTGGTGCAAATATTCGCTCTAGTTATTTTGTGGATCGGCCAAATAGTTAGTCAAACCGAAAAAATGACTCTTCAAGATGCTCTATTAGGCGGTATTGCTTTTATTGTAGTCAGTGTTGTTCTGCAAGTTGTAACACTATGGCTCACGCGTGATGAGCGAGAAGCTTCTGGGAATGAGAAGGGCATGGCAGCATTTTCATTCAAATGGATGATTGTTGCACAATTATTCATCACCTGGCACGCATTCAGCATATACAGAAGAACAGCAATGAATCCATCAGACATTTCGACAATAATCGAAGAAGGATTACTCATGGCATTCACAGTCATCTTTGCAGTATGGTCTCTGACTTCTTACACGGTTCGAGATGGAAAAAGACTGATTTCAGAAGATGCCTCACTTCCATTGGGAATTTCGTTTGGCTACGCATATGCTGGCTCAGTAGCAATGTTAACTGGTACCTTCGACAACCTCAAGGAAGTCTTGATTTTCGGACACGTTCTATCAATCTGTGCGATGATGTTTCTCTTGAGACCTACACTTAGAACCAGTAGAATTACTTCAGAAATGTTCCTCAACGCTAAATCAGTAGACATATCTAGAGACGATAATGAAGAAGAAACTGAGGAAGAAGATCCTGTATCGAGTGATGATACTGAAGAAGAATGGCAGGAAGACCAAGAGATCGATTGGGACAAAGGAATCGATATTTCTGAAGATACAGATTGGGATGATTCAGATGTCGAAGTAGCAGAATCAGACGAGGCTTAGATTGGAATTTTCTTCTAACCCTGCAACAACTGCTACGACTCTTATTCTGCCTTGTAAGTCGTCACTTACTCGAGCGCCTAATATCACTTGAGCGTCTTCATCAAACCTTGCCGTAAATGCATCAGCTATCAGACCTACTTGACCAACTGTCATACCGGGTCCACCTTCAATTTGTAGTAAACATGCCTTTGCTCCATCAAAGGATAAATTCGCAAGAGGAGCACTCATTGCGTCTTGAAGAAGTCCATTCGCATCATCGGGGTCTCCTTGACCAACCATCAGAGTGGAGCCGCCTGAATGTCCGACGATTGTCTTCAAATCCATCATGTCTAGATTAATTAGTCCCAAGCGCATAAGTGTCCTAACCAAACCGTCTACAAATTCCTCAACCCATGAAGCGCCAAGTCGCCAGTCAGTACCTCTTTCACGAGCTTGCCATGCCAAGCGATCAAGGTCGAGCCTAACACACACATCTGAGTTGGCTTCTAATTTTGATAAACCTTCTTTGCTAACTTTCAATCTAGTCTCTTGAGCTTCAAATGGAATTGCCGCAATAGAAATCACTATGGCCCCAGACAAGCGTGCTTGTCTAGCAAATTCTGGCGCAGCGCCAGTTCCGGTTCCACCACCAAGTCCTGCTAGCAAAACAACCATTTCAACGCCTTCCAGCAGGGTTCGGGTTACGTTCGAAGCCTGCCTCATTCGCTGCTCACCTAAAGGAGGTAATGCGGCACATCCCGCAGCATCCAAATCCTTTCCAAGTCGGATTACATGAGCGTCTTCGTAATCAAAAGAAGATTCATCAGCATCGATAAGGACCAAATCGATTCCGTGGCCTGTGCGCAGGTGGGCTCTTTTAGCCCACGACGAGCCCAAACCGCCTACTCCTGCAATTAGGATTTGGGCTCCATCCATGGTATGTCCTTTCAGTGGAGGTTATTCAATCTCTGCCCACATATCTTTGGTAGCGGCGCCTTGCATCTCTTGCCCAAGCATTGTCAGGCTCGAGTCGCAAAACTTTGTCGTACAACTCAACCGCTTTTTCAAAATCTGAAAAATGACGACCATACAAATGTGCCAGATTGTTGAGAACAGGGATACATTCGTCATCTTCTTCCAACATTTCCAGAAGAATATCTTCAGCTTTTCCGAGATTATTTCTCAACATTTCCTCCTCAGCTTCTTCCAGTTTGATTAATTGTTCATTTGAGAGGTCATATGTGTTCTCAAAAGGGTGGTCTGACATGAACTCTCCTCACCGTGGTTGAACATATGATTTGCCTTTGGATGTTTAGGCAAAAAAAGGCTCCAAAATGTTACACTGCATGACACCCTATCGAAGATAGGGCAAGGAACGATTATAGGCGCAATCCGAGTCGCACAAACCACTGGGGTTGGCTATGCTAATGTCGAGAGTTTTCCAGCGAAGTATCTTGCCATTGGTACTTGTGACTTTGATGCTCCTACCGGGCATCACAAATGCATATCCTGATGGCATTGGAGGGGAGCAACCTCACGGCGACTACACAATCGCTGATGTAGCCAAAGAAGGATGTCTTTGTCACGGCGAAGAACCAAGCAACTCGGTGATGATTATCCTAGTGGATGTCCCTTACACCTGGGTCGCAGATACAACTTACGACATGCGCCTCGAAATTATCGGAGGCCCAGACACCAACATGGGGGGCTTCTCCGCCAGGGTTAGCGCTGGAGAATTATCCGGGGACGGAGATAACTGGGAAGATGATGTTACTACATTGACTCACCAGTCACCAAACTCCCGTATTTTCACTATCTCTTGGACCGCTCCAGCTGACAATTCATCTGGCACCACAGTAGACTTCTGGATAAGTGGCAATGCAGTAAACGGCGCAGATGGACCTGCTGGAGATTACTGGAATCAAATCGTATTCAATCTGATTGAAGTTGCTGAGGATGACAAGCGCGGCACACGGTCGCTAATTGCTGGAAGTGGAACTCCTGAAGCGCCAGAAAGCAAAGCTGGTGAAATCGACATCTCAACCCTAGGTGCTGGATTTAGAGCACACTGGCTAGGACTGCTTGGATTCGGCGCAGTAATCGCTGTGATTATTTTCTGTGGACTATTACTGCGATATGGATTCTCAACATCTTACAAGGGACGCAGTAACCTGCTGCGCCTAAGATACAAGATTAACCGAAGAGGTGATCAGTGATGGCCAAGGATACAATCACCCAATTATTGGAGAAGGTCGCTTCCGGCAAGGTTAGTGTCAAAGATGCAAGAGTTGCATTAGAGGACGCATCACTGACCGAAGAACAAATGGATGCTGCAATCAATCACGGAGTGTTCAATCCTGCAGAGCCAGGGACAATAATCTCCGCATCATTGGCCCCTTCTGGCAACTCCGCTCTGACAACATTTTTCTTCGCATGGGGAATATTCTGGGCACTATACTGGTTCGGCACAATGTTGTACGGATTGCTCAATGGCTCGGCCTGGGATCAACAGCAGTTGTCTTACCACATGGCAATGGGTCTTACAACTCTAATCATGATGGGTATCGTCTACCTAAAGTGGGTCCTGCCTGACACAATTATCGTCAAGCACAGCCAGAACAAGTACATCCCTGAACATCAGAAGGATTGGAGAGAATACAAGTGGTGATACTATGGACGACAAGAGATTAAGACCAGCACCATCGCTTGAAGACTCAGTTCTGTCTTCGCTAGGAGAAGTTTCCGTAAACCGTAGACAATTCATGCGCTACGGATTCAATGCCGCAAGTGGAGTTCTAGCAGCCACACTGGGCGCTCTAGGATTCGCTTCCATCCTAATGCCACCTTCTGGTGGCGGCGGTGGAGACTCTTCAGTCCTTTATTGGGCGAAAGGCCGTGAAGAAGAAGCATGGTACGGAGCAAAGCACCTGCAACCGATGATGAAATCGGACTTCGAAACAGAAGCTGCTAACTCAAATGTTGGAATGTCTGGAGCGCAAGGTGTATGGAACGGACTTCCGGTAATCGTCAATTATGTTCCACACGCAGAAAACTCCGGCAAGCCTGTTGCTGATAATTCCCCTCGATTCCAAGAGATGGCCGGATATGACATTGGAGGAAACTATGTCGGGCACGCAACTGAATTCCTGCTAGGAAACCCTGAGGTCTTTGACCCTAACAACAACTTGGTAATGAGTTTCGCAAGATGCACACACTTGTGTTGTATTCCGGGATGGCAATTGGTTTCTAACACTCAAACTGATGACAACTGGACTCCGGGAGGAGGAGATGACGGTGGAAGCAAGATGTTCTGCATCTGCCACTCCAGCAGATTCGACCCTACTGCAATTGAAGTTAACAGAAACGCAAACCGTTCGACTGGAGCATCATTCGAATATCTCGGAATCAGAAGAGCGGGTGGCCCTGCACCACTGGGATTGCCAATTATTCCTATCATCATGAATGGAGACACCATTGAAGCGTCTTCAGATTACACGGGCTGGTTGACCTATTGCGACTGAGGTGATTACATGAGCACAATATTCTGGGTACTTTGGTTCTTTATCGCCTTCATCATTGTCCTAATCGCATTTACACTGCGCAAGGAGAACGAAGAAATCCCTAGAAGGGAAATCCTTCGCGCTGTTGAATCCAGCGGCAAGATGGGATTCGCTGAGAGGACATTCCTCTGGGTGTTCTCTTTCCTCGATACCAGATTCCGAATTCAGGACTACTGGAACATGAGTAAGGGCGCATACTACAACATGCACCGACAGATGCCATTAACACACGCAGAAAAATACAAGCTGCGAATCATTTGGTATTGGTACCCCCTATACTGCTTAGGAGGCATCTCTTTCCTTTCATTCATTATTCTGGTAATCACAGGAACCGTTCTAGGAATATACTACGTTCCTGGTGGTGAAGGTGACCCATCGCCTGCTTATGCAAGTATGCAGTTCATCATGACCCAACTTCCGTTTGGTTACATTATTCGTGCAGTACACCACTGGGGAACTCACTTCATGGTAGCATCAGTATTCCTACACATGTGTAGAGTCTACTTCACTGGAGCATACAGAAACCCACGTGAATTAAACTGGCTAATTGGAGTGGCATTGATGGCACTAACAATCGTCTTCGGATATTCAGGATACTTGCTACCGTGGGACACATTGGCCTATGGAGCGGCTGTTATCGGAATCAACCTAGCAAATGCTACCCCGCTGATTGGAAAGTATATTGCAACGCTACTATTCTCTGGTTCATCTCTGTCCCACAGGACTGTTACCCGAATGTACTTCATTCACGTATTCATATTACCAGTGATCGTAACGACACTAATCATCATACATTTGTTCATTGTATGGGTACAAGGAATAGCGGAGCCGCATTGATATTGGAGGGATAAGATTGGGACTAATCGACAACTTTGGTGCAGTAGCATCTTCCTATATGGAACAAAAGGAGCAGTTAGAATCTGCTGAAGAAAGGCGTAAGCGTACTCGCTCGGGACACGGTTTCTGGCCGCATGAAGTACTCCGTGATACTCTGATTTTCGGATTCATGGCATGTGTCCTACTATTCTATGCGTGGTTGATTCCACCTCCACTTCACAGTGCAGCTGACCCGTTCGCTCAGGCAGGATTCGTATTCCCTGATTGGTACGTACTATTCTCGTACGGATACCTAAGGTGGGGAGAATACTTACCACAATTCGACGTTCCTCTCGGACCAGTTGGTGACTTCTTTGGACAACCATCATTCCCATGGAACGCTGCATGGTGGGGCGCATTCCTAACTGGAATCCCTGTCGGCATTCTAGCACTTCCTCCATTCCTAGGCGGTCGTGAAAAGAGACCTGTAGAAGACCCTTGGTTCGCAAGTGCAGGTGTAGTTTACCTAGCACACATTTGGTTCATCTCCGTTTTCTCTATCAACATCTTCCTAGAATTATATGGCAAGAACCGTAGCGACTACTGTAAATTAGATAGTCACGGAGATTTGTTGTGTGGTGTAAGAGACCCCTGGATTGCGGATTTATTCAACATGATACCTTGGGTGATGACCGGTATTCTGTTATGGATCATGATTTACTTCATCGCAAAGTGGCTATTCAACAATGCATGGGGTGCAAGATTCACTCCTGCACACGGTAAGAAACTCATCGTTGGCGCATTCATTGTAGCTACTGCTGCAAGTGTAGTAACATATCCTGTCTACGACAATGGATTCTGGGACGCTAGAGGTTTGCTAACAATTTCTGATTATGAGAAATTGGAAGAGATGAGGTCGCAACCTTCAGATGTCCAAGTTAATGAACGAACTGAGTTCATGGATTTGCAAGGATTTGACGGAGACATCGTCCCTGCTGCTGCTTGGATGGATTGGAACATTTACCAACCGGCGAGATATTATCTGATTGATTTCTCAGATAATAACGGTCACCAGGACCTTGATTCAGGATTAAATGGGGCAAATGGAATTGAAAATTACACCGCTGATGAGACAATTTGGTCTAGCGGTTCATTCAGCATTACTGATGATTACTGGCCAGAAGACACTGACTTTACCACCGTCCCTGTTGATGCAACATGTGCGACAAGAGCAAGTGAAGTCCTAATCGATGGCGGAGACTCAACATCTAGTATGATCCAATCCAGCCTTGTAATCACACAGAGAAGCAGTGGCGACGTTGTAATCGACACTGATTGTAATAGTGGCGAGACTGGAATTGAATTGGAAGCAGGTTTGTATGATTACGAATTCAGAGTAGAATCAACTGATGGCCTGCGAACTAATGATTCCGTAGTAGTTGAGACATTATTCACGATTCAAGCATTCCAACCTCTACTACTGTACGATGATGATGCTGGAAATGGCCTAGCTGGAATGACTGTTGACCTGACAAACTCCCTAGACATGGAACTAGAGGGAGACAACATGGGAGTTATTGTGAATCCTACCTACCACACCAACCCTCTAGCATTAGATGCTAAGTTGACTTATGCAATGTTCATTCCATGTATCACTGCAGGAGCAATTGTGTTCGTGGTTCTAAGAAACATGGCAAGAGGATACGAGTTCGAAATGAACAAGTGTTACGGATGTGACCTTTGTGATGATGCATGTCCAGTTAGATTGTTCAATGCAGGTGACAAGTTGAACATCATTTACAACTCATGGAATAATGAGGACGATGGTGTACCTCTGTACTCATGTCTAACATGTACTGCATGTACTAACGCATGTCCACAACTTGTCGATTACGACTCCTATGTCGATATTCGCCGCTCACTGATTGTCGGCGGACCTGCTGCTGAAATCCCTCACACTGTTCTGCAAGCAGTCCTTGCTGCAGAAGCAGAGGAAGAGAGCGATGCTGATTTCGTTTCTGTTGAGGAATACCCTATCGATTCAAACATTGGATACTATCCGGGATGTGTCGATTACCTAGACCAAGAAATGGTCTTCAGCCACCTGAATGAAGGTTCAATGGACCTTGGAGAAACAACAACAGCTGCTTTCACTCTATTCGAAGAGATGGAGACAGATGTTTCCTACCTAGGTAGAGACTTCCTAAAGTGCTGTGGACACGACCAGAAATGGCAAGGTCTTGATGAAGTGTTTGACAAGTTGAAGGCTTACAACCAAAAGAAGATCGAAGCATCTGGAATTGATACTCTGGTATCTTCTTGTGCTGAATGTTTCAGAACATTTGCTCGTGACTATGAACTTGAAGGTGTCAAGGTAATGCACACAACCGAGTTCCTAATCGAGAATGGTTTCGATATGGAAATGAAGGCTGAAGATGACTTGACTGTCACCTATCACGACCCATGTAGACTTGGAAGGCAGATGGGAATTTATGACGAACCACGTGAACTAGTGGCAGGCGTCGAAGGTGTAGAACTCGTAGAAATGGAGCACCATGGCGAGGATGCAATGTGCTGTGGAGTTTCAAGCATGATGTCTTGTAACGAGAATGCAAGAGCACTGAGAGTTTCCCGTATGGAAGAAATCCGCAACACTGGAGCAGACATGATGATTACATCCTGTCCAAAGTGTGTATCTCACTTTGAATGTCTCAAGTTCGAAGGTGATGAGCGCCATGACATCGAGATTCTTGATGTGGTGTCATTCCTAGCTCGCCAAGTTGAAGCGAAGAAATCTCTAGCAGAAGAAGCGAGTAACTCACAAGTTTCTGTTGAAGCATAATCAGTGACCACGACCAAAAAATCGGGTCAAAATTGATTAATGTTGATTTTGAGTGTCTATCATGGGCTATGATAGTCATACACTGATTGAACTGAAAACCATGTGTAAGGAGAGAGGTTTACGAGTCAGTGGAAACAAGGCTGAAGTTGTCATACGCTTGATGGAGGACGACGAATCTAAATCTCCTCAACCGGTTTCAATTCCGGCACAGCAAAATATGCAGTTTGGACAACAACAAATGTATGGTGGACAACCACAGCAGATCTTCATCACAAACAACACAACTAGTGTTGTACAACTTACAGGTTTTGGAATTATCTTTTATGGATTCTTCAGAGTTGCTGTCGGTATTCTATTCAGTGAATGGCAAGCAGAAGAGTCCTTCTTTGCTCTAGTAATCGGTATAGCGTATATCTTCGGAGGTGTCTTATCTGTCCAAGGATATAGATTGGGGTTGCAAATGACAATTATCGCCCTGGTAATTTCAGGTCTTCTTTCATTAGCATACCATGACGAGGTTAGCCCACTTTCTGTAGGAATGGGAGGGTTTTGGCCAATTGAGTTATCATTAATCTGTTCTGGATTCTGTATACTAATTGTGGCAATGCCATTACTTACTGCAGCACCATCAAATTTCAGAACCGGAACTCCGAATTATCTCAGAACTGTTGTTGACATGGTAGATACGGTTTCGCCAATCCCGCTGGTTTGGGGGTCTGAGAAAAAGGAAGGCGTCGAGGCTAAAATTGTGGTCAATTGCGCACATTGCAATTCACCATTGAAGGTGCCTAAAGGATACACAGGGAATGTCAAATGCCCATCCTGTGGGGAAAAATTCGAAGTTAAGTAATCAGGAAGATTCTTCTTCTTCCATTCCTCTAATTTCATAATTTGATGGGAATAGAGCAACGATTACTCCAGCGATTAAGAATCCAAGACCCATTGCGAATTCCTGTTGAACAAACAAAAACTCCAGTGCAAAGACAACCAATAGCAAACCTCCGATGTTTGATACCCAAACTAGAGTCTTGAATGTGGACAATGAAACACCTGTTGTATTTGCTCCCCTCTTAGGACCAAACTCTCCACCGAACCTTTGAGCTCCTTCATGTTCTGGTTGTTTCGACATAGTATCACCGATCTATCATTGTAATTGCATCAGTAGGGCATGCTAAAACACATAACCTGCATCCTGTACAAGCATCTCTAATTATCCTAGCCTTACGATTGCTAGGAACCTCTAGTAAAGGAGATGCCATGTCTTTGAAGTATAACTCGATAGCATCATCATCACATACTATCGTACACTGGTCGCAGCCAATGCATAGATTCTCAGTCACCCAGGCAACTGTTCCTTCTCCTCCCTTAATCGATGCTCTTCGCTCACCCTTCTGTCGAGCAAGTGAAATCGCTATGCGTTCAGCCTCAGCCTCACGCCGTTTGGCAAGGTCGTCCCGAGAGGTCATTCATTCACCTCCAAAAGGTGCTTACCTTCAAACCTCTCTACACTTAGATTCACCAATAAATCACCTAAACAGTAGAATGCACCTACTAGCAATGGTGGATTCCAAGCGGTTAAACCAGTCCAAGGAACATCATTGGCCCATGTCCAATTGGTAAGATAAGTACCCCACAATTCCATCAATAAAGCAGCCCAAGCCATTGTTGCGTATAGAGCAGGTTGCGGCCCCCACTTGGTGAATGCAAGTACCAATAGGAGCAAAATAACCCCTGAAGTGTCTCCTCCTGTCCACACGCCATAGGCAACCAGAGGAATAAATGGCAGCAGACTAATCATTGCCTTTTTAGCAGGTAAATATGCACTAATTCTTCTTCCAGCATCAAACAAAAACCAGTGACCTACGGGAACGAATAGTGGCATTAAGCCGCGCTGATATTCGTAAATCAACCACACTTCAGAGAAGAATAATTCCATGGGGGTTGCAAAGGCTAGAACGGTAATCATCTCGATTCTTTCCTTTCGCTCTGCGTTTTTGAATAGCCAAATGAATAATCCAATACACCATATGTTGACTGGCCATTCAGCATATTTTGCACTGACATACAGGCCAACCGCTATGGTTAGTGCATAAACTGCGACACGCTTCATTGAAACACCTCAACGCAATTCGATTGATACACCTTCAGCACGCATGATTTCAATCACTAATTGAATTACATCATCAGGCAGGTCTTCGGGAGCGAAAACACCAGGACCAAACATGTCTGGTCTGTCAATCCAAGCAATAACACAACATGCAGTCACTAAGCCAGTAGTTCTAGCCATACTAGAATCACCGCCCTTTCCTAGATCTTCAACAATCCAAGTTCGAGTTTCATTACCTGAAGAAACGCAAACCTCCATCCATGTGAACTCTGAACGTGAAGGGTCAAGAGCCCAAGCATCTACTAACTCATCAGGAGTCTGTTTGGTATTTTGATATCTTTGAATGTGACCAGGCCACCTAACTGTATATTCCCCCATCTTTTGGGCAGGCATAGACAATAGTGAACGCAAACCATCTGTCAGGAATGCTTCCATCTCTCTACCATTGGCATCAATAGAATGCAAATCTGACATAGCTGGAACTTCGACTTGCTGGCCTTGCTGAATCACTCTAGCTGGACGGGTGTACTCTGCAATCACATCGTGTGGAGAAAATGGAGCCATGTATGACCATTCTTCATCTGGCTGTTGAGGGTTTCCTCCAACTTTGATACTAACTTCCTCTAGACTACCAAAGTCACGAAATGCAGATGCTACGAGCATATTTGACAACCCGGGAGCGATTCCTACATCCCATAGAATTGTACTAGATACATCTTCTAATGTATCTGGAGTGGTTTCACTGAAAGACAGGTCAACAATTCTTTGACCTGTATTTTTCAGTAGGGAAGTCATCTTGTTNCCTAAAGAACCTGGAAGCATATTCACTATGATATCTGCTTGGCAGTGGTCCGAAGTTAATGCATCACCAAGGTGAAAAGTCGCAGGAGATTCACGCTCAACTACATCATACAAATGGACATCAAATCCCGATTCCACTAGCCTTCTAGTAACAAATGAACCAACCAGACCGCCACCCAAGCAATGAATTCGCAAATTAACCCTCCATCTGCTTTTGAGACTCTGCACCCATCGCTAGCATTGACAACTCTGAAACCAGAGCGTGCCAGCCATGTGCATGTTCACCGAATTGCTTTCCTACCTCACTATAAGGTTTGAATTCAGCAGATGGAGAATTTAGATTTTCCATTTCGCCTTTCTTAGTATTTATTCGATAAAACCACGATGCTGCTTCACCATCTACCAAATACACAACAGGCTCCACAGGTGCACCTTCAGATGTGTTTAGTGAAGTAGGAACTCCTTCTTGAATCAGGAAGTTTTCGACATCAACTCCGCCTTTAGAATACATCAATCGCTTGAATTTTCTATTGGATAAATTAAGTAATTCCTCGCCACTAGTAACAGCCATAATTCCCAAGCCGTATGTTCCTCTATCATTCTTGATGAAGGCAACCGGTTGCCTGTCTATTCCCAATTCCTCATATTTTGATGCTATTCGAGCTAAAAACTCGTCAACTTCTGATGCGAGGATTTGGCGACAAGTTTCCTTTTCGAGGCACTTATCCTCGGAAACAAACCAAGTGCTCATCAAATGCCATGAATCAATTTCGAGAATTTCGGCAATTTCATCGACATATCCTTGCAAGCATTGGTAATGTTCGCTCTTCCTCCTTCTCTGCCATCCCATGTGCGGAGGGGGTGAGACTTGATGGGCACCTAGGCCATCGACCATTCCCTCTGTCAGGTCATTATTCAGTAAGACAAGGCACGGTTTTTCTCCTCCAACCAGTAATTGTTCGCCATCGATTTCTACTGTATCTAAGGACAAAGGTCCAGTGATGCCACCTAAAGAGCCGTGTCCATCTAATTCTGGAGAGCCGACTGTGCACCTAAATCCTGCCAGTTCAATCAGTCGTTTGATAGTAGCAACGTTTTCCACATAACCTGGATTTCTAGTATGTGATTCGGGATACAAATGAACCCAAGAGCAGCCTTCATGCTTACGATTAATGTGATTCTTCAACAATTCTGCTAAATGTTCCTCATCTTCTGGTGATGTATTGTTGAAACCTGCTGGGAAGTGATTTGCATCTACAACAGCAACCTTCCATCCAGCATCTCTGATGTCAACACTGCCATAAATCGGGATTGGAACTTCGGAACGCTTTTCCTCCATCCATTCGCTTATCTTTTCGCGATTGGCCTCCAATTTATGGGTCAAATCGTGAACAAAACTCATCCAATCACCTCGTCTAATAGTGATGCGGCATCGCCACTTTTTCTAGTTCTGCCGCCATCTAGAATGTGCATGGCCTCAAAGAGACCTAAACCAACTGCGATATCTGGCTGCCTGAGCAATGCTTTCTCCATGTTTGGATGGCGAGCAGCTATTTCTTGAACCCGTGGTTGAAGTTCAGCAAGTATTTCATCGATCAATTTTGGCGAAGTTGCTCGGCCTGCAGGTAATTTAGGCCGCCGTACTATTTCTGCTGGCAAATCCGTCAGATCTGCAGCTTTTCTCAAGGCTGCTTTTTCTTCTAAACTGGCTGGAAGTCTCCAATCCATTGGCAGTTTATTCGAAGCATCACGATGTCTAAATCCAAGAAATGGAACTCGGACTTCAAGACCATGAGCCATTGAGTGTCTGTCAACCAATCTTAATTGGAAATTAGACAGCTGTCCATGGTCCAATTCGAATTGCAAGAAATCATCCAAACTTCCACAGTGGTTTTCAGGAGAATGATCTTCTGACCACCATTGTTCACCTTCTAAGTAAGACAGGTTACAATTCAATTCATCTAGTCTTGATTGAATCTCTGATGCATGAGCATTGAGGTCACGGTAACGCGGATAACCCGCGTGAAGTTCGTCTGCGCCTTGGCCGCACAGGCCGACAGTTACTGACTCAGACATCTTGGCAAAAAGGGGCTGGAAAAACAATACTGTCAAGTCCAAGTCTTCGCCGTGCCACGCCAAATCAGGAAGTCGAGAATTAAACGAATCTTCTAGCAGGATATGTTGGTGATGTTCTAAATCTAGACTCGAGGCAACTAATTCAGCAGCCTTCCAATCAGGATTATCTTCGCTTTCAGCCACAGTCCAACAAGCAGGAACTGGTTGTCCAGCACGCTCTGCAGCCTCTCTGGCAACTGCACATACTAAACTAGAATCTAAGCCTCCAGACAAAACAATACCAACCGGTACGTCAGCCATCAGTCTATCCTTAACACTCTCAACAAAAGTTTCCAACAACCCTTCAGGGTCATTCCAAGATTCTGCAGGTTCCACAACTTGCTTTTCGAATCTTGAAATACTGGTCATCTTAGGCATTCCGTCAACCATTTCCCAAACTTCGACAGTCCCTGGACGCACCTGATGAACTCCAGCGAACAGCGTAGTTCCATCTAGAGGATACTCCCAAGCGATTCTTGCTCTCATCGCTAAATCGTCTATTACTGGAACATAATCTTCGTGAGCCCTCAATGCTTTAGCTTCTGAAGAAAAGAGTAAGTTGTCTCCAACTATTGTTCGCATTAGTGGTTTGATACCCATTGCATCTCTTGCTAAAATTAGTTGGCCTTCAGCCCATAATGCGAAGGCAAACATCCCATCTAATTTTGAAACCCACTTCGCATGGTGGCTTGCATCTCCCTTTCCAGTGTGTAAAGACAGTACAACTTCACTATCACCGTTAGTTGTATACTGATACATATTGTTTCTAAGTCCGAGGTGATTGTAGATTTCACCATTCACCACTCCTACTTTACTAGGGCCATAGAGCGGCTGAGGTGAACCTGAAATGTCGAGTATCGCTAAACGAGTATGTGCTAGACCACAGAAATCATCAGAAAAGATTCCATTTCCATCTGGGCCTCGATGATCCATTAAACGATTCATGCGTGATAATACAGCACGGTCAGGCTGACCTAGCATGCCGCCTATACCACACATAGCATTCGCTAGACCTATTCATTCAAGATATCTTGCTTTGGTTCAAATCACCAAAGTGGATATACGAACATTGTTACCATTAACAAAACGAACGATAGTAAAAATGTCATCAGATAGGTACTCTGAGGAGGGTCTGCGGAAGGAACTTCGTCACTCATGGCGTCTCACCTATACATTGGCGAGGCTATACGCCATTTCAACATAATGGTTCTACATCCATGGTACAAGCATTATTGTTGCTGCTAGAGGAATAAACAGCATTGTAGCATTATCATCAATCCACCTCAATCTTGGCCATTCCGCAGCCACACACAGTGGACCCATGACCAAGGCCATCCAGATAGGAGTATCTAGTCGGTAGAAACAAGCAACCCAAATTAGAGCAATGAAAATTGAACCCCATATGAATACAGATTTGGACTCGAGGCCTTTTCTGCGAATTTCTCCTAAAAACGGGTCCCCCAGAGACAATGAAAGTATGAGTGGCCACACTAATTCTGGACTCTCTGGAAGTATTAGGAAGGTCAATCCAACTGCAAAACCACCCCAAGCTAATGCACTAACCTGATGAGATTCGTAATCTCTTTGCCCAAATATTGTTATTCCTAATTTTAATCTAATTGCTTCACCAAACACCAAGACTAATGTCAATAATGAAACAACCTGAACTACTGTGATGGAAAGATAATCAGCAATCTTTTCTCCAAACTCAAAGTAGACAAAGGGAATAATTGACATTCCGATGTGGAAACCTCTTCTAAAGAGATGCCCAGACATGCCGCCTACAGAGTGGTCTACCGGATCTGTGAGTTCAACTTGGTCACTCATTGAGTTCCCTCAGTGCTTCATCGAGTGCTAACCCTTCTTCAGACATGCGGTCAAGAATTGCCTCGAAATGGGGATTTGATGTGAGAATGGATTCATGCGCCATTAGTAATTGCTGCCTACAGCGCGCACGTTTAGATGAGGTTCTTTCCTCCAAGTTGGTGATTAAATTAGACAAATCATCCAACCCCTCACCGGTAATTGTACTGGTTTTGATAATTGGAGGTGCATCAGAAGTTAGCCCAAGTGAGATTGTTAGGTCATTGACAACTTTGTCACTTCCTTCCAAGTCTGCTTTGTTAACTACAATCAAATCTGCCAATTCCAACAGACCCGCTTTTTCTGCTTGTATTCCGTCGCCTCTTGCAGGACCCTCAACTACGACTATTCGATTCGCAATAGCTGCACAACGCATCTCTGCTTGGCCTGCGCCCACTGTTTCGATTATTACCAAATCGAATGATTCCGACAACAAATGACTTGCAAGGTCGCGTATTATAGAAGGAATTGAGCCGCTAGAAGACCTAGTCGCTACGCTTCGAACATATATCGAATCAGATTTTGTCTTGTCATCTAAAACACTCAATCTAATCCTGTCACCAAGTAGCGCCCCTCCACTAAGTGGAGAAGTTGGGTCTACAGCTAAAACTGCAACATTTTTTGCTGGAGCCAATCGATGCAGAATTGCATCTACAATACAGGATTTGCCAACTCCCGGTGGACCGGTAATAGCGATAACATCTCCATTAGCGAATGATTCCACTAGCATCTCGCCGTTTTCGATAGCAGATAACTGCCTAGCGAGAGTTCTGCGGTCCAATCACTCACCCCAGAACCAACCATTTTCAGACCCTACACCACAATCTTTAGTCGATGCCTCTTCGACAAATTCTAAGATTTCAGTGGATGGAGTTCCTGGTCCAAAAATCGCTCTTACTCCTGCCGAATAAAGAGGAGGTCTATCCGATTCGGGAATAATGCCACCACCAAAAACGACAACATCATTCAAACCAGATTCTTTCAACAGATTACAGATCTTTGGAAACAGGTGACTATGTGCACCTGAGAGAGAAGAAAGACCGACAAATCTTGCATCTTCATCCATCACAGTCCTAACAATTTGCTCTGGAGTTCTACGCAGTCCCGTGTAGATGACTTCGTGCCCGCCGTCTCTTAGAGCCCTAGCGACTACCTTGGCCCCACGGTCATGACCATCAAGGCCGGGTTTTGCTATGACAATGCGCTGCCTTCCGCCCATGTTTGGATGTGTGTAGGAGCGTCTATGAAGTGCTTGCGGTGTAGAAATGCTCACAAAACCCATAAAGACGGTCTAACATATTCTCCGTTTGGCGAAAGACATGGTTGGTACCGAGGATAGACTGAGGGACCTGCGAGCAAGAAAGGCTCGTGTGCAAGCTGGTGGCGGCCAAGCAAGGGTCGATGCGCAACATAATCGCGGCAAAATGACCGCTCGAGAGCGCCTTGAAATGCTTCTAGACGAAGGTTCATTCCAAGAGATAGATGCTCTGGTTGAGCACAGATGTCGTGACTTTGACATGGACAAGAATGTGATTCCTGGAGACGGAGTTGTTACGGGACATGGAACAATCAATGGCAGAGAGATTTTCGCTTTCGCTCAAGATTTCACAGTTTATGGAGGAAGTCTGGGAGAAATGCACGGCCTGAAAATCTGCAAGGTACTCGATATGGCTTTGAAGACTGGCCGCCCTGTCATTGGACTAAACGACAGCGGTGGAGCAAGAATCCAAGAAGGAGTTGCTAGCCTTGGTTCCTACGCTGAAATTTTCTTCAGAAATGTTAGAGCAAGCGGAGTTGTACCTCAAATTAGCGTCATTATGGGGCCCTGTGCAGGAGGTGCTGTTTACTCTCCAGCAATTACTGACTTTGTAATCATGGTTGACAAGACTGCACACATGTTCATCACAGGACCAGAGGTCATCAAGACCGTAACTAATGAAGAGGTGTCTTTCGAAGATTTGGGCGGGGCTGGTACTCACGGAAGTAAGTCTGGAGTCTCACACTTCACAGCAGAAGATGACCAAGGAGCGATCGATTTGGCAAGAGAACTTGTCGACCTGCTTCCTGCAAATAACATGGAAAAGCCTCCGCTAAAGAAAACAAGTGACTCGCCGACAAGAGTCTGTGAAAATCTGGATTCAATAGTTCCAGAAGATCCAACCAAACCATATGACGTAAAGGATGTGATTACAGAAATTCTCGACGATGGAGGATTCCTTGAAGTCCAAGAAAACTGGGCAGGAAACATTGTCGTAGGATTTGGCCACCTAAATGGCTCAACCGTAGGCGTTGTTGCCAACCAGCCCAAGATTCTAGCGGGCTGCTTGGACATAGATGCTAGCGATAAGGCTGCCAGATTCGTAAGGTTCTGTGACGCATTTAACATTCCACTAATCACTCTAGAAGATGTCCCCGGATTCTTACCGGGAACAAACCAAGAATGGGGTGGAATTATTCGTCATGGCGCTAAATTACTGTATGCTTATGCTGAAGCAACTGTTCCAAAATTAACGGTTATACTAAGGAAGGCGTATGGTGGAGCATACGATGTTATGTCTTCCAAGCACATTAGAGGAGACTACAATGTTGCTTGGCCAAGTGCTGAGTTGGCCGTAATGGGTGCAGAAGGCGCAGTGCAAATCATTCATAGAAGGAGATTGCAAAACGCACGTGACCCAGAGGGTGAAAGAGGTAGATTAATCGAAGACTTCGAAGAGAAGTTTGCTAATCCGTACAAGGCTGCAGCACTTGGATATCTCGATGATGTAATCGAGCCAAATCAAACTCGTGAAAGATTATGCAAAGCATTAGGAATGCTACTTGACAAAGAAGAAATGAGACCTGCTAGAAAGCATGGCAATATACCATTGTGAGTGATAATATGGCTGAAATTGAAACACTTAGAATGGCTGCAATAGCAGCAGTATTGGCTGCATCATCTAGTCGTAATGACCCATCACAAGCAGGAAGAAAACTTGGTGAAGCATGGGCTCAAGACCATCGCAGAATGAACATGGGCATGTCTTCCCTGATGCATCAAAGGAGCTCGCGCTCCCCATGGAGGTGAACAAATGGGTGATATTCGTAAAGTGATAGTTAACGGTGAAGAATTCGAAGTTGAACTTGAACAAGATGGTGAAAATTGGACTGCAACGGTTGGAGGCCAAACCTTCGAGATCAAAGTTCCAGATGCAGGACCTGCTCCTAAACAGAGAAGAGCAAGCGGNGGTAAGTCGAAAAAATCAGGCAAAGTTAGCGCAAATATTCCTGGAAAAGTCGTTACTGTCGAGGTATCATTGGGAGATGAAGTCCAAGAAGGACAAGTGGTAATGATTCTTGAAGCGATGAAAATGCAAAACGAGATTCAGGCACCTGTAAGCGGAACTGTAACCGAGATTCATTGTGAGGAAGGACAATCAATCGAAGCAAATGTTCCTCTGCTGGTAATTACCCCTCCTGAAACAGAAGAAGAGGACTGAAAAATTACAATCATTAAAGCAGGGCGAGAGATTAGGTGATTACATGGGAGAAGAGGCGGTTTGTGATTATCCAGGTTGTGGAGCAGTCGGAGATATCATCTCTCGACTTTCTCCAGAGGGCTACCTAGTTGCCACTGGAAAGAAGGCCTACTCTTTCCGAGAAGCATATCGCCGATTCCATTATTGTGCAGACCACCATGAAGAGTTGATGGGTGGAGTTTGGTCTAGAGTTCG